>Ga0310040_1000022_pt1 | contig 237772 bp, 207 predicted proteins | sample EPASupsiteHSE623_FD_200237 | JGI IMG/M metagenome (GOLD analysis project Ga0310040, IMG submission 200237) | Bioremediated contaminated groundwater from EPA Superfund site, New Mexico - Sample HSE6-23 (v2) (version 2) | ecosystem: Environmental > Aquatic > Deep subsurface > Groundwater >...
CCAAAAAGGCTGCTCTTGGCGCCGCGATGCGAAAACTCGTTCATCTTTGTTTTGGAGTCCTTAATACCCGCATCTGCTATCAAGCCGATTATGTAAAAAATGGTTGACCGCCTAGACGGTATCTACGAGGGCAAAGGTGAAGGTGTAGGAGCCCACCCCTGTGGGCGATAATTGCCCTTTTTAACAAAACATCCTGTGCTGAGGCCGTCGGAGCGGTTTGCATTCATGGCCGCGCCTCCTGCCCGGCCTGGGCGACGAAACGGAGGTCGAACAGCCGGTCATAATCGGGCTGGCGATCGATCACCCCCAGGGCCTGCATCCGCTCGCCCAGGTTTTTGGCCTGGCGAACGAACTCCGCATCCATTCGCCAGGCCAGCTCGATGTTGGCCGCCGCCTGCTCCAGCACGACCCGCGGCGTGCCGAAGGTCTCGGCCTCCCGGAGCCAGCGGTTTCGGTCGCGGTTCAACAGTTCGGTGGACCGGGCATGGGCATTGACCAGTTGCTGCACCGTCTCGGGATGGTGATCGACCAGCTCGCGGGTGACCAGCATCGCCGCATTGATCGTGCCCACCGACTCGTCGAAATAGGGATGGGCGAGGATGCGGCCGTAGCCCTGGGCCACCGCCAGCGACGGAAAGGGCTCGCCGGAGAGGAAGGCGTCGATCGCCCCTTGGGCCAGGGCCGTGCCCATGTCGAAGAAATCGACCCGCACCAGGGTGACGTCCTTGTCCGGCGCGAGCCCGTTACGGCTTAGGGTTTCACGCAGGAGGATTTCGTGCATGGTGCCGGGGACAGTACCGATCTTCTTGCCCCGGAGATCGGCCATCTGCTGCACCGGTCCATCCTGACGCACCACCAGGGCCGAGCACTTGTTGCACAGGGCCGCGACCACCACCACCGGCTGCCCCATCACCGCCGACTGGATGGCGTGGGCCAGGGTGGTTCCGGTCATGTCCAGACTGCCGGCCAGCAGCGCGGTCTTCTGGTCCGCCGGATTGGTGAAGGGCGACACCGTGACCGTGTCGCCTTGTCGCAGGAATTCCTTATAAAAAAATGGCTGGATGGTCTGGGCGGTCTTCCAGGTGCCGACCCGGTACTGGTCAGCCCGGACAGGTGTGGACAGGGCAAAGGTGGTCAGGAAAACGAGGATAAGGGTGACACATGGCATGGTGCGCATTGATGGTTTTCCTTTTCAAATTATAACGCAAAAATCAGAGGAAGCTGAAAGACGGCCGCTGATTGAATGGTTGGGCAAGTTTGTTCACTTGTTTTCTTGTCCATTGGGGGTGGCCGATATGCTTTGCCCACAGAATGCTATTTCTAGCTGTTTGACAAAATCTCGAAGGTAGTCAACGTACATTTTGCATAGATTCTCAGCGGATTTGTCATCTATAATGCTTCCTTTATGAACCTCTGGTGGAGCATCGAACCACAAATCGATCCCAATTTGGTGCATCGGAACTTCTGCGTATTGTTTCGAACTTGTTCCATCTAAGTTTTGTATGTTCCATCCAATACCATTGCTATCTACGAAACATCCGGCAGACTCAATGGGCGGTGGTATGCTTCTCTCGACGTATTCCCCTTTTTCGTTATGAAAACCATACGCAATCATGCCCCCAATGATTGACAAGTTGAAACCTCGTCGCAGGTTTGAAATGGAAAATGAGGAGACGTGGTCATTTCCTTGTTTTAGCTTGTCAGTCCTCATTCTATAAAAGAATTTACAGAGATGGTCCTCCTTCATCTCGTCTTGGTATTTTCGATACCACTCTTCGAATCCTGGACAACAGTGTTTGAGGTTTTGCGCGATATTTGTAACAGCTCTCCCTTCAACAGCTACACGAGCGACAATATCACGATATTGACCGGCTGGTGGCTTATCAATAGATTGGATCAGGCGATCGAGTCCATCCATTGTCTGACGTAACCTGGCAAATACATCATTAACATTTTTCTTCATACGAATTTAGCAGGTAGGTTGGGTTGAGGAACGAAACCCAACAGTTATCTCTCTTCATGTTGGGTTGCGCTGCGCTTAACCCAACCTACCATCTGCCATCAAAAACAATTGGAAAGTAACCCCGGATTCCACTCCATTTCCCGCAACAAGGCGGCGCATCGCTGGTTGGAATGCCCCCGGCCCTTGCCGGTGTCGGCCTGGCCGTCGCGGGGGCTGGAGCCGACCTCGGGAAAGACTAGGTTGGCGCCGGCGACCAGGGAGAGACTGTGGGGCTCGTGGATGCAGTGGGCCCGGACGGTGGCGCCCATCACCAAGCGGCTGATGGCCACCATCTGGGCCATGCGCCGCTCGCTGATCATGCCGCAGGAGGTCTTGGGCGAGCCGGGAAAGTTGATCCGTCGCATCACCCCGCTGTAGGTGGCGCCCTCGCGGCGGGCCAGCAGCATCAGGTCGACGATCTCCTCGGGCCTGTGCTCCGGTCCCACCGGTTCGACGCAGTTCATCCAGCGCAGGCCGACATCGTGCAGCACCCGGATGGTTTGCAGCCGCCGCTCCGGCTTGAACGGGGTGTCGGTGCCCTCGCCCAGGCGGATGGCATGGTAGAAGCCGACAAACCCGGCATCGAGCAACTGCTCGCCCTCAGCGTGGTTGATGTCGCGGGCGTTGGCCACCAGGGGCACCCGCACCTCCTGCTTGAGCCTGCGGCCGATTTCCAGCAAACGCGAGAAAGAAAAGGTACCGGTGCTCATCAGGTTGAGGGCATCGACGCCGTCGGCCTCGCCCTGCCGGGCCCAGGCGAGGATGTCCTCCAGGGGAAAGTCCATCCGCTCGGTGAACAACCCCGCCCGTTTGGTCAGGGAGCAGAAGGCGCAGTCCATGGGGCAGGGCTCGACATTGAGGCCGATGTGCATGTGCCGCTCGCCTTTGGCGCCGAAATGGACGCGGGAGAGGTGGTTGGCGCTTTCCATCAACCCGTAGGCTTCCCGGCTTTCCAGTTCCAGGTGCATGAGGACAAGCGCCTCCTCGCGGGAAATCCCGTTTCCTTCCCTGCCCTTGCTTAGAATCTCTGCAACTTTCGGACTGATCCGCCAACTCATATCTGTTCCTTATTTCAATGCGCACGCTGGATGACCTGTGGATCGTTCCCATGCTCCGGCGTGGGAACGCAAGCCTTGGACGCTCCCGCGTCCGGATGGCAAGACGCCGGAGCGTCTCTCATCGGTTCCCACGCTGGAGCGTGGGAACCATCGTACCGTGTTCTTTTGGTTCGTCAGCAGGGAGACGTAAACACTGGCATATCGAATTGGAGATTTCTCCCTGCGGTCGAAATGACAAAAATACCTGCTTTGCTGCCATCAGGCTTATTGGGATGGCCCCACCCTATCCGATCCGCGCCGATCGCGCCACTTACCGTAGAGTGCCGGCACCAGGGCGAACAGACCGAGCAGGGCAAAAGAGCCCAGCACCCGGGGCGAGGCGATCCCGGCCAGCGAATCGATGGTGGCCAGGCTGGCGCCGGCATTGACGTAGACAAAGCCGCCGGGGATGATGCCGATCATGGTGCCGATCACAAAGGTGGACAGCGGCAGTCGGGTCAGGCCGGCGGCGAGATTGATCAGGAAAAAGGGAAAGACCGGCACCAGGCGCAGAAAAAGGAGATAGTTGAGCCCACGGCGCTCCAGTTCGCGGTTGAGCCCCTCCAACTTGTCGCCGAACCGGGCGAGCACCGCATCGCGCAGCAGGTAGCGGGTGACCAGGAAGGCCAGGGTGGCGCCGACGGTGGCGGCGATATTGGCGTAGACGGTGCCCATGATCGAGCCGAACAGGGCGCCCGCCGCCAGGGAAAGGATGGCGGCTCCGGGCAGGGACAGGGCGGTCTGCACGATGTAGATCGCCATGAAGCCGGCCACGGTGGCGACCCGGTGGGTGGCATACAGGTCGGCCAGGGTCTGGCGATGGGCCTTGAGCGCCTCCAGGGTCAGGAAACGGCCCAGATCGAGGACGAAAAACAAAATGATCGCCAATACCCCCAGGCCGAGAACAACCGCTTTCTTCCGGTTCATGGCGTCCTCCTTCGGGGGAGCGGGGCCAGGGGCATCCGCAACAGCGACCACAACCCCAATTCGTCCTGGTGGCGCCATTGGGCGAGCCCGATCCGCATCCCGGCATGACCATCGCGGGGTTGTCCGGTGTAGGAGCCGAACAGCCGGTCCCACCAGGGCAGGTTGAAGCCGAAATTGGAGTCGAGTTCCCGGAGGATCACCGAATGATGAACCCGGTGCATGTCCGGGGTGACGATCACCCACCGCAGCCATCGGTCGAGGGCCAGCGGCAGCCGTAGATTGGCGTGGCTGAACATCGAGGTGGCGTTGAGCAGGATCTCGAACAGCAGGATCGAGACGGGCGCGATGCCGAGCACGGCCACGGCCGCCATCTTGATCGCCAAGGACAGGAGGATCTCGATGGGATGAAAGCGGGTGCCGCTGGAGACGTCGAGGTCGAGGTCGGTATGGTGCATCCGGTGGAGGCGCCAGAACAGCGGCAACCGATGAAAGAGACGATGCTGGCCGTAAATGAGCAGATCGAGCGCCAGCAGACTCACGATCGTTTCGCCGGCGCCGGCAAACGACAGCAGGTTGAACAGGCCCCAACCCTTGGCCTGGAGCTGGACAGCCAGGGCGAAGGGGGCCAGGGGCAGGATCAGGCGGGCCAGGAAGGTGTCGAGGACGACGATGGCCAGATTGACCAGCCAGCGCTGCGGCTTGGAGACTGTGAGGGCGCGGCGGGGCCAGCGGTGTTCGCAGAGGGCCAGCACCGCGAACAGCCCCGCAAAAACCGCCAGGCGGAGGAACTCGGGAGAGGCGGGCAGCGGGGTCGTCATCGCCGTTGCCATTGCAGCCAGCCGCCCAGCACCTTTTGCACCAGCCAGGTCAGGCGGGTGCGGCTGTAGGCGTCGGCCAGCTTTTTGATCGCCTCGGCCTGGGTCGGATAGGGGTGGATGGTGCGGCCGATGGCCCCGAGCCCGAGACCGGCGGTGATCGCCAGGGAAAGTTCGCCCATCATCTCACCGGCATGGCGGGCCACGATGGTGGCGCCGAGGATTTTGTCGGTGCCTTTGCGGAGATGGACCCGGGCAAAACCCTCGGCCTCGCCGTCAAGGACGGCGCGGTCCACCGTCGAAAGCGGCACGGTCAAGGTTGTGACCCGGAAGCCTTTTTGCTCGGCGTCCCGCTCGGACAGGCCGACATGGGCAACCTCGGGATCGGTGTAGGTGCACCAGGGGACGATGAGACGCGAGACTTTCTGCCGCCCCTTGAACAAAGCATTGGCGAGGAGGAGGCGGGCCTGGGCGTCGGCGGTGTGGGTGAACTTGTAGGGCGAGCAGATATCGCCGGCGGCGTAAACGCGCGGATTGGCGGTTTGCAACCGGTCGTTCACCCGGACCCCGGTGCGGTCGGCGGCGATGCCGGCCCGGTCCAGGTCCAGACCTTCGAGGTTGGGGGCTCGGCCGGCCGCCACCAGGATGGCATCCGCCCGAACCTGATCGGCGACGTCGTCCCGTTCAAAATGGAGGATCTTTTCCCCGCCCTCGCCGGTGACCCGTTCGATTCGCACCCCCAGTCGCAGGTCGATCCCCTCGCGGGCAAAGACGGCCTGGAGGATGGCGGCGGCATCGTTGTCTTCCCGCCCAAGGAGGTGGGTGCCATGGTGAAGGAGGGTCACCCGGCTGCCGAAGCGGGCAAAGGCCTGGGCCAGCTCGCAGCCGACCGGACCGCCGCCGATCACCGCCAGGCGCGGGGGCAGCTCGGTCAGGGTAAAGACGGTCTCGTTGGTGAGATAGCCCGCCTCGGCCAGGCCGGGGATGGGCGGCGCGGCGGCGCGGGCTCCGGTGCAGATTGCCGCCCGCTCGAAAACCAGGCGCCGGCCATCGACCTCGATGCCATCGGGACCGACAAACCGCCCCTGGCCGATGAATACCGCCACCCCCAGCTCGTCGCGGAAACGGCGGGCGGAATCGTGCCGGCTGATCTCGGCGCGCAGACGGCGCATCCGCTCCATGGCCGCCGGGAAATCGAAGGCAAGCGCCTCGACGCCCCGCACCCCGAACCCGCCGCTGGTACGGGCATCGAACAGGGCGCGGGAGGCCCGGAGGATCGCCTTGGAGGGGACACAGCCCACGTTGAGACAATCGCCCCCCATGAGATGCTGCTCGATCAGGGCCACCTTGGCGCCCAGGCCGGCGGCCCCGGCCGCGCAAACCAGGCCGGCGGTGCCGGCGCCGATCACCACCAGGTTGTAGCGGCCCTCGGGCTCCGGATTGATCCAGTCCGGGGGATGGACATTGGCCACCAGGGATCTGTTGGCAGCATCATCCGGCAAGACGTGCACATTTGACACCACAGCGGTTCCTCCCTTCGGCAAGCTCCTTGGATAAAGCCCCGCCTCCGAACCCCTCGGGGTCCTCTCGGCAGACGTCACTGTACTCGCTGGTCGCTGTCGGGATCAAGCATTCTTCCGCTCACCCCAAGACGACATCAAGGGTGATCACGGCGGCGAACCCGATCAAAGTCGCCACCACCGCGGCCGGCACAGTGTCTCCCCATGGTCGAGGGGTTATTGTACCCAAATCCCGTCCGTAATGAAACGCAAACCTGGCCCCGGCAAGATCAGGTCACTGAACAGCCGGTCAAATCCAGGTTCCATGACGGCTCCGGTATAGCGGCTCCGGCAACCGACAATAAAAAAAGCCCCCGCTTTCGTGGCAAGAAAGCGGGGGCGAACAGGCATGGCGATACCCGGTCTGGTTTGGCCTGGCGGCCGGGAGAAGCAGCCCGGCGCCTTACCCCCGATCGGCCCGACCCCGAAGGACCTCTGGGCTGCGACTCCCCATCAATGCTGGCAAACGTGCCCCCCATCGTGGGCGTGACAAACATCCCCCTGGTCGACGAGTTCATCGCGCAAAAACGATTCCACCGCGTTTTTCGCCAAACCCGACGCCCCTTTAATCGTTTGAATCCCGTTACTTGCCAGCACGTTGACCGCTCCGTTGCCTATCCCGCCGGCAATCAGGACCTTGACGCCATGTTGAGCGAGCTTGCTGGCCATGTTCGATTTGCAGCCGCAGCCGGCGGGAGATGCCATAACCTCCTCGGCGACAATGGCTTTTTCCTTGATGGTGTAGATGGCGTACTTCTCGCAATGGCCAAAATGCTGGTCCACTTGATCGCCAATGGTGGGGACTGCTATTTTCATGCGTTCTTCTCCTTCCGTTTTCAGGCGGATGTTGCCGCCGGTGATGATCAAGGCCTTGCCATTGACGATGGCGTTGGCTGTTTTTTTCCGAGCCGATGCGATGATTCGTCCGAAGGTCTGGCGGGAAATCCCCATCGCGCGCGCGGCCGCATCCTGATAGAGCCCCTCCAGATCCGAGAGGCGCAGGGCTTCGCGCTCGTCGAGGCTCAGCACCACCTCTTCCAGTTCGCCCAGCGGAATCCCCATGGGCTTGAAGGCGCTCCATGCAGCCAACTGGCCGATAATTTTTTTACAATGCGGACGCGGCATGCTACACGAAACCTCCCGCTGTTTTATAAGGGCATATGCCCATAACGTCAAGCGGAAAAGCCCGCGCTCAGCAGGCCCCTGCGGCAGTTTTTTAGCCTTACAGCCAGAACTCAGGGTACTTGCGAGTTGGGGGGATATTGTTGACGACCAGGGCAATGGCCAGCATGATGCCTGCCCCCAGCGCTACCGGCATCACCGCATAAAGATACCCCAGTTTGTGCACGCTTTCGCCGCCGATCACCGCGATCAGCGCCGTGGCTCCCCCTGGAGGGTGCAGGGTCCTGGTCAGATGCATCAGGGCAATCGAAGTGGAAACCGCGACGGCCGCCGCCAGCCAAGGGCACGTCCCCAGCCACTGGCATGCCGTCACCCCCACCAGGGCGGAAAGAATGTGACCGCCGAGAAAATTCCTTGGTTGCGCCAATGGGCTGCGAATGGCCCCATAGATCAATACCGCCGATGCGCCAAACGATCCCAGGAGCAACATCAGTCCCCGTTGGTCGACAAGTTGGTAGTGCAAGATGGCCACCGCCGCTATGCCAAGAAAACTCCCCAGCCAGGACCAGCACACCTCGGCAAAGCTCACCCGCGGGGGGCTTTGACCATGACCACGCATCTTTTGCAGATAGTCGTTCATGTGCGCCTCTATCGGGTGAGACCATACGAGTGGACGAGATCGGTTCGGGTCACAATGCCCACAGCTCGCCCGTCGGTATCAACGATGGGCAGACGGTTGATCCCTTTGTCGATGAATAGCGCCGAAATCGCCCCCATTGTTATCTCCGGGCCGGCAGTGATAGCCGGGGGTGGTCATAATCTCGAGGACGGCATGATTACGCAAGGTGGTGGCCATGCATCCCCTGTTGTTAAGACAACGGGCGACAATCTGCATGAAGGAAATCGGTTGCCCCAACCCCATCTTGGCCAGAAAATCCTTTTCTGAAAGCACGCCGACGATGCTGCCGTTGGCATCGATAACCGGAGCACCGGAAAATCGCTTATCCGCCAAAAAATTCGCGGCTTGAATCAGGTCCATATCCGCTGCAATGCATTGAACAGGCCTGGTCATGATATCCTGTGCTTTCAAGGAATCCTTAATCCGCTGCAAGGCGTGGCTGTAGGCGACTTGAAATACCTCGCGGAAATCACCGGGGCTAATGTCGATATACCCCTGAATAGCTTTCATGGCCGCGATCACGTCCGCTTCGGAGATATCGATGGCCGTCCCGCACGGATTGTCTGTGGTGCTCATTGTCAGTTCTCCTGCTGCTGAAACGTTGAAAACATGGTTCCACCATTCAACACGAAAATATCTTTCAGTTCTTTGATCTATATCAATTTTGCCGCCGAAAATTTTGAGTAAAAGGGAAACGAACAGTTTCTTCTTGGTCACTTGCGCCAATGGATCATCCCGCTCTTGGCGAGGATCAATCCATGGGCAAGCGGTCTCTTGATAGACATTGAACAGAACGGTTAGCGAGATGGTTATTTTTTATCTTTTATGGCCTATTTTAAGCACTTCGGCGTTGGCGATGCATTTTTACCGGAGCGGCAATGTCCCGGCCATACTGTTTTGTCTGTTCTTGTTGGCGGCGTTCTTGATTCGCCGCCCCTGGGCAGCTCGTATCCTGCAACTCTGCCTGGCACTTGGGGCTGTTGAATGGGGCCGAACAACTATTATTTTGATGCAGGCCAGGATCGAGGCGGGCGCTCCGTTTCTGCGATTGGCTTTCATCCTTGGCTGTCTCACGCTGTTGACGGCCTCTTCGCTTTTTGTTTTTCGGACCATGGCGGTCAGGCGTTATTTCAACATGATCACCGAGAAGCCGAACGAGGTGACCATCCGTGATGAATGGCGAAAATCATCCGTTGATTGAGCGCCCCCTGCTGGAGACCGGCGCCAATCAATCTATGATTGTCAACAAGACAGAAGGTTGCAGGAGTCAGTTTGGTTTTTTTCCCCCTCGAATCATGACCGGTTGGCCGATGAGGTCGGCGAGCGGCACGATCCGGTTTTCCTGGGACAAGCGGTCAAAGAGGCCATGGAGTTCTTGATGCCAGTAGATCGTGCCCTCCTCGCTTCGGGGCGGATTGTCGTGGAGGAGCAGGATGTCCCCCGGTTGCAGCTGCTTCAGCACCCTGGCCGCGAGATGGCGGATGTTGCGGTTGCCCCGGTCGAAGATCCGGCAACTGAAGGTCAGGGCCTGCAAGTCCAGCGCGGCCAGGGCCGGTTGCAGCCGGGGGCTGGTGATGCCGATCGGTGGCCTGAACAGCAGGGGCCGAACGCCTAGGCGGGCAAGCACTTCCTGGGTGTGCCGAATATCCGCTGCCAAGGCGGCGCAGTTGCGCAGCATGAGCAGGTGATCGTGGCGAAAGGAATGGTTGCCGATGGTATGCCCCTGGGCGAGGATGGCGGCAATCAGCTCCGGATGAGCGGCCGCATGTTCGCCCACCACAAAAAAGGTGGCCGGCAGCCGGTATCGGGCCAGCAACTCGAGCAGCATCGGGGTGGAGGCGGGAAAGGGACCGTCGTCGAAAGTGAGGGCAATGCCCTGGTTGCCGGGTGCGCCCCGACAGATCACCGGAAGGAAAAAAGACCAGCGGGGGAGAAACGGCGCGGCGAGGCAAAGGAGCAGAAAGAACGCCAGGGGCCAGACCGCGGTTTGCGGGGCAGCGCCAAGCCCGAGCGGGACCGCAGTGAGCAGGGCGGCCAGGCCCGTCTTTTCCGCCAGGCTGAACCCCCGGTGCCAGCCCGGCCGCTTCATGCCGTTGCTCCCGGTTTCCGGCCGCTCAGCCAAAAGAGTTCGCTGTTGATCGCGGCCTGCATCCTGAGTTCGGCAAAGCCCGCTTCGGCCAGCATCCGGCGCAGCGTTTCGGGGGTCCGATACCAGGGCTGCCTGCCCCTGAGCCGAACCCGCCAATCCTCAAGATACCACGCTGTCGAAAGAGATCCCTGCGGCCGGGTCACAAAACGGAGCAGCAACAGGCCGCCGGGGGCGAGCAGGGTCCAGCAGCGGGCCAAGGTGGCAGCCAACTGGCGATCGTCGAGATAATGCGACATGTCGAGGAGCAGGACGACATCGGCCGGGTCGGGGAGATCGGGCAGGTCCGGCGCGGCTCCCTTAAGCATTGTGCCCCGGTCCCCGACCGCGCGCGCGGCGACCCGGACGCGATCGGGGTCCGGGTCCAAACCGATGACCCTGGTTGCCGGGTACCGTTCCAGGCACCAGCAGGCCGGCACGCCGTAACCGCAGCCGATGTCGACGATGGTCCCGATCTCCCCCCACCCTGCCAACTGTTCCGGTAGTTCGCGAAACAGCGGGTCGAACTTGAGTTTGAACCGGGCGAACATTCGGGGGTAGGCCTCCAGGAGTCGGTAGCGGTGCCGAACCCGTGCCTCAAGGGAGGCCTCCGGCGCAACCGGACCGTTCTCCTCGCCAAAGAAGGCGCGCAACAGGGGCGGCAGGAGCAGGAAGGTGCCGAGCAGGGAGTAGCCGATGCCCAGCAAGGAGGTGATGCCAATGCTTTTCAGGGTGCTGTGCTGGGCAAAGCAGAGCACGCCAAAACCGATGAAGGTCGAGGCCGCCGCCATGAGGATAGCGCTGCGCACCAGCACATGGCCGGGATCGTCGACCCTCCCGTACCATTGACAGCCGCAAACCGTGTAAATGGCATAATCCACTCCCATGCCGAGGATGACCACCGAGAGCATCAGGGCGGGAATGTCCAGGGGGCGGCCGATGAGTTTCAGGGTGCCAAGGGTGCAGATAAAGGCAAAGACCAGGGGCGTCAAGGTGATCAGGGTGAGCCGCCAGTCGAGAAACTGGATAAAGACCAGGAGGCTCACCATGGCCGCGATGACGGTCAACAGGGTGGCGAAGGTGGAAAAAAGGGTCGCGCCCAGGCGGGCGGAGAAAAAGTTGGCGTCGAAGACCTTGCCGTCCCGGCCGTAGGTTTCTAGGAAGGCGGCGGCATCGTACGTTTCGCCGGGGGAGAGGGGGGTGAACTGGACCAGACGCCCGTCTTCCCCGGCGGCGATCCCCAGGAACTTGTGATACCGGGCGGCAAGTGGTGGCGGCTCGTAATGGCGCCAAGGATCGAGCTGGGCGAAAAAGGGCGCAAAGGCATCGGCGGTCAAGCCGAGGGCGGTTCCCTCCCGGAGCAGAATAGTTTTCACCTGCTGCACCCGTTCCGTGGTCCAGAAGGACCGCCAGGCCGCGACGTTGTCCCGGCTGCGCTCGGGACCGGGGAAAAGCATGGAAGGCACGAACACGGAGCGCACCCGGTCGGCCCGCAGGTCCTGCTCCATCCGGGCCAGCAGTCGATCGTTTTGCACTTGCAGATCGGTCAGGGAAGCGGCGGTGGTCATCAACTGCACCTTGGCGCCGGCATCGCCCCAGACCTCGGAGAACATCCGGTCGTCGGCCTGGGTCTGTTCGCTGACCGTGTTCATCTCGCTCAAGTTGATGCGGAATTCCGGCTTGGCGAAAAAGAGCAAAACCAGGGCCAGGACCAGGGCGGCGGCCGCCCCGGTCTTGCCGGTGCTGAAGAGGCGGTCGGCGAGCCAATGCAGGGGCAGGACGCGGTTGCTCCCCGCAGGCATGACCGGAAATATTTTCGGCAACACCGTGTGGATGAACAGGAAGGTGAAAACAAATCCCAGGGCCGTGAATTGCCCCAGTTCGCGAAAGACCGGGAAATCGCTCAAGCTGATCGCCAGGAAGGCGCCGATGGTCGTCAGCAGGGCCATGGTCCCGCCCACGGACTGCACCTCACGGGCCGCTTCTTCGCCTCGGGTGGCATGGGGCCGGTCGAGAAACAGCAGGTAGGTGATGCTGTGGTCGTCCATGATCGAGATGAGCGCGCCGGCAAAACCAAGGACCATGATCGAGATCGAGGCATGGAAGAGCGAGTAGACGAACAGCGCCATTGCCGTTCCCGCCACGGCCGGCAGGAGGGAGAGCAGGCCGACCAGGGGCCGGGGAAAGGCGAGCAGCAGCAACAGGGCGATGCCGGCCGTGGTCAATCCCAGGGCCAGTTGCACGTCGTGGCGGATGATGGCCTCGTTGTCCAAGGCGGCACGAAAGGCCCCGGCCGGGGTGAGGGTGACCCGGATACCCGACGGGGCATAGGCTTGGGAGAGTTCGCGACCTGCCTGGGCAAACAAATCGGCCAGTTGGCGGGCGGCCTCGCCGTCGGTTCCGGCGATGGCGGGACGGGCGGTGACCAGGAGATGCCGGCCGTCCCGGGAGAGGAGGTGCCCCTTGAAGAAGGTGACCTGTTGCGACGGCGCCAGAGGAATGAGCTTGGCCAGGACCAGATCCTTGAGCCCCAGGGGATCGATACCGAGAAAGGCCGCCTGCCCGATGCCGTCCAAGCCGGACAGCCCCTCCATCACGGTCTGCAGCCGCTGCCGGATGGCGTTTTCCTGCAAGCGGGGGGCGATGGCCTCGTCCAGTTCCTCGCGGGAAAACAGCAGCGGCAGGGTCTCGGCCACGCGGCGGGCCAATTCCGGCACCAGGGCGCCGGCATCGTTGCCCCCGACCTCGGCAAAAAGACCGCTGGCCAGCATGCGCTCCTGCAACCGTTCGCCGCAGGCCACCAGGATCTCCGGCGCCTTGCGGTCGATCGTCACATCCACCGCCACCTGATCGTGGATGGGATGGTTACGGAAGATCTCCAGCGCATCGGCGAGGACCTGCTCATGGGCGGGCAGGGTCTTGACGATATCGGTATCGATATGCAGCCGCGTCAGCCCCAAAAAGGCGAACAAACAGATCGCGGCGCCGACGACGAGCAGCACGGGGTAGTTAATGGGAGTGGATTTCATGACCGGGCGAGCACAAGGAGGGCGGCGGCAACGGCAGCGGCGGCCAGGTGCAGGAGCACGAAGAGCCCCCTGTTGTTGTGATAGAGTTCGTTGCCTTGCTGGATGAGCGGCAGCCCGCCGAACAGGGTGCGCAGCCGATCGATCCACACGGTTTTATTGTCGCTCGTGGCCAGCCCCTGGAAGGCGCACATGGGGCGGAGGGCAAAGAAATTTCCCCCGACCTGATGGAGGAGTCCATCAATGGGCAGGCCCCGCCACGGTTCCCGCGCGATGCGTTCGGCAAAGGGGCGGTTGAGGGCATAGGCGTGGGCCAGGCAGCGATAGCGCACCCGGACCACGGCATCCTGGCCGGCAGGCTGGCTGCCGCTGGTGAGACAGCCGAGGAAAAAGGCGTCCCAGGTGTCGGTCTCCCGGAGGAAACGGCAGGCCTCGCGCAGCCGCTCCTGGTTGCAGTCCCGGAAAAAGACGTCGTCCTCGAAAATCAGGATGTGCCGGGCGCCCACCGCCAGTCCCAGGGAGAGGCAGCGCTGGTGGGACCGATAGATGCCCCGCGCCGGATCTTCCCCGTCCCTGGCCACGACGAGGAACTCCACCCGTCCCTCCAGGCCGGCCAGGGCAAACTGCTCTCTCGCCGCCATCATTCGATCGGGCCGGCTGTCCAGGGTAATGCAGTAGATGGCGTCGAAAAAGTCCCAACCAAGGCCTTGGCTCATCGTGTCTCGATCCGCTCCCATCTTGCTTCGCTGGTCCCAGTGGTATACAATGGCTCCCTGACCCTTGGGAGGGTCCACACCATTACCTTCTCCTTTTCCCGTTGTCGAGGCCGGACAGGAAAATATGAAACAGTTGTGCCAACAATGCATCCTTTGGGTCGCGGCGACCGACTTTGTCCGGTCGGCGCTCGCGGAACGGGCCGACCTGTCCGCCTTTCGCCAGCGACCGACGGCCAGGGTGCTGGCCGGCGTCTTGCTCATCGGCCTGAGCTTCCTGCTCGGTTGGCCGGCTGTCGCCGCCTTGGGGGTGCTGTCCTTGTATTGGCAAACACCGTGGATCGTCGTGGTGGGCGGCCCGCTGGTCTACGGTTTTTCGCACCTGGTCTTTCTGCTGGGGATGTATCTGTCCGGCGCGGTCTATTCCCTGATCTTCTGCCGCTGGCTGGTTCGGGTCACCATGGAGCGCTGTCTGGCCTGGGCCGCGGTGGACCGACATCCCGATATCTCCCGCTGAGGCCGCTTACGCCTCCCCCACCCTTGACCTTCCTGTTGGAATCGCCCTGATCCACGCCGGCGGTCTGATCCGGCCGTGGCTGACATCCCGCATCCGCAATCCCCTGACCGTTTCCCGCACCTGTTCCTCCTGATCAAAAATGCAGAGATCGTAGAGGAGTTCATCCTCGGTGCGCGCCTGCAGCTGCACCTGGACGCGATACCGTTCGCCGGCATGGGTTGGCTTGACAACACACCGGCTGGCAAAGCCCACCGGGAAGGGAACGAAATCGACCAGCCGCTGGCCGTGGACGCAGGCGGCGTGCATGGCCCCGTCCAGCGGAAAGGGTGAGCCGAGCGGTCCTGCCGGCGAGAAGTCCATTGCCGGTGCCAGCACCGTGCCCCAGGCAGAGTCCGCATGGAGAACCAACCGATCCTGTAGGGTTCGATAGGCCGGTCCGAACAGGACCAATTCGCGATACACCTGCGCAGCGGCTAGGTCCATCGCGGCATGGGCACACGGGGCGATCGCCCCATTGTCCAGACCATTGTCGAGGTTCAAATCGGCGGCAAAGGTCAACTCGCAGTGGCTGACCAGCCGGGTCATGACCTTGCCCTGCGCCCTGGTCAGCAACCGGGCGCGGATCCCGCCGTGTTCCCCACGCTCCAGCTCCACCAGGGCGTCGATCCCGGTGGCCTCCGGCGAAATGGCGAGCAGTCTGGCAAAACGGCCGGAGCGCATCCCGCCGACCTCCCGATGGGGATACGCCGCCTGCACGGTCACGGCCAGGAGCTGCATGGCCTCCACCGCGGCCAGCACGATGCGGCCGTCAAAGCAATGATCGCGAAACCAGGGCCGGACCGGGATGACGATCTCCCTGCGCTCGCTCGCCATCAGGTGGGAAACTGGTTCCACAGGGCAATGGTCTGGGCATCGATCTCCACCGGGATATGGTTGGCGTTGACCGCGCAGTGGCGGGTCATCCCGGTGCAGGCGATCTCGCCGTTGTCCGCCCTGGTGATCAGGTAATCGAACTGGACCTTGACCAGTTCCAGCCGGGCCAGGCGGGTGTGGATGTACATCAGGTCGTCGTAGAAGAGCGGCGAGTGGTAGTTGAGCTCGGTCTTGATGATCGGATAGATGTAGCCGCTTGCCTCGATTGCCTTGTAGGGATAGTTGGCCTCGCGCATGAGTTCGGCCCGGCCGAACTCGAAATAGCGCAGATAGTTGGCGTGATAGACTACCTGGGACCGATCGGTGTCCACGTACAGGGTGCGCAGTTCGCAGCGGTGCCAGACCAGACCGGTTTTGGTGTCGCGGACATAGGACGGGCGGCCATGGGGTTCCGGGACAAAGGGTTTGGGGCGCATTACAGACCTCTGAAAACGATGCAGCAGTTGGTGCCGCCAAAGCCGAACGAGTTGGAAAGGAGAAACTCGTGGCCATGGCTGCGGCTCCGGTTGGGCACGACATCCAGGTCGGCCAGGTCGGGGTCGGGCAGGTGATTGACCGTCGGCAGCACCAGTCCCCGGCGCATGGCCTCGATGCCCAGCGCCGCCTCGATACCGGCCGAAGCGCCGAGGCTGTGGCCGACCTGGGATTTGTTGGCCGAGATCGGGATATGGGGCAAGCGCCTGCTAAAGACGGTCCGCAGGCATTCGGCCTCGGTGGTGTCGCCGGTGGGGGTGGAGGTGCCGTGGGCGTTGATGGCGCCGATATCTTCCGGGGTGATCTCGGCATCCGCGATGGCGTCCCGCATGGCCTGGGTCACCGTCTGTTCGTTGGGCCGGGTGAAATGATGCGCATCCGAGTTCCAGCCGATGCCGGCAATCTCGGCCCTGGGCAGCAGGCCATGGGTACGGGCGGCCTCCTCGGCGGCCAGGACCACCACCCCGGCCCCTTCGGCGAGGACAAAGCCCTTGCGGTCGATGCTGAAGGGTCGGGAGGCCTGGGTGGGATCGGCAAAGGAACGATCCTTGGGGCCCACCTTGATCGTGGCCAGCATGTTGGCGAAACCGAGAATAATTTCCGGGATCAGGCAGGTCTCGACCCCGCCGGCCAGGGCAAAGTCGCAATCGCCGTCCCGGATCATCCGGGCGCCGATGCCGATGGCATGGTTGCCCGAGGCGCAGGCCCCTTGCGGCGAAAAAATCGGTCCGGTGAAGCCAAGGAGCATACCCGCCTTGCCGGCCGGGAGATTGGCGCAGAGGTTGGGCAGCAGGTAGGGGCTGACCTTGAGCGGTCCCAGGCGGGTGTAATTGTCCATAGCAATCCGGTAGGCGTCCGACCCGTTGAGGGCCGAGCCGATCAGGCAGGCGGTGCGCGGCCCGGTTTGATCGTCGATCTCCAGGCCGGCGTCCTCCAGGGCCTGGCGGCAGGTCTCCATGGTGAGGAAGACGAAATCCGCGTTCCACAGGGAGACGTCCTTGCGGCTGACGTAAGCAAGGGTGCTCGGGTCCCAGTCCGGGATCTCCCCGACCACCTGGCTGCGGGTTTCCACCGTGCACCGGGTCAAGCGGCGAAACCCCGCCTTGCCGGCCACCGCGCCTTCCCAGGTGGTGGCGAAGGTGCGCCCCAGGGCGGTGGCGGCGCCATAGCCAAGGACCACGACCTTTCTGTTCTGTGGCGCCTTCATTGCGGCTCTTCTCGCTCCATGACGGTTGCGCTCACGCGATTTTTCTGAACACGGCGCAGGCGTTGCAGCCGCCGAAGCCGAAGGCGTTCTTGAGGACATGCTCCTGGATGAGCGGCCGGGCGCCTTCGGCCACGCAGTCCAGCTCCATCTCGGGATCGGCTTGGTAATTGATGGTCGGCACCAGCAGATTTTCTTCCATGCCGCGCAGGGCGAGGATGGTCTCGATGACGCTGGAGGCGCCCATGGCATGACCCAGCAGGGATTTGTTGGCGCTGACCGGCGGCAGCTTGCCGGCAAAAACCGTGTGCAGGGCGTCGAATTCGACCCGGTCGCCGGCCCTGGTGGAGGTGGCATGGGCATTGACCGCGGCAATGTCGCCGGCTGCGACGCCGGCATCGCCCAGGGCATCGAGCATGCACTGCCGGACGGTGGCCTCGGCGGGCATGACGAAGTGGTGGGCGTCCGAGGTCATGCCCCAGCCCGCCAGTTCAATAGGGGCGCGCAAACCGTGGGCCGCGGCGAATGCCCTGGTGGCAAGGATGACCGCCCCGGCTCCCTCGGAGACCACAAAACCGCGCCGGTCGATGGCAAAGGGGCGGCTGGCCCGTTGCGGCGGCTCGTTTTCCTGGCCCTTTTTGGGAGAGTAGGCGCCGTTCATGGTGTGGAATCCGGCGAGGATCGGCTCGACCAGGGCGCAGTCCACGGCCCCGCAGATGGCGACATCGGCCCGGTCCTGGGCCAGGAGCATGGCCCCGACCAGCATCGAGGTCAAACCGGTGGCACAGGCGGTGATGGTCGAGAGGATCGGCCCCTTGGCGCCGGTCAGCATGGCGATCTTGCCGCCGATCATGTTGATGCAGGAGTTGGGGTTGGCGTAGGGGTGGGGCAGTTTGTGCTCCGCCTGCAACCTGCGGTCGGCAACGAGGACCGCATCGAGGCCGCCGACCGCCGAGCTGTAGGTCACGGCGACGCGCGGGGCCAGGCCGGCATCGATCCGGATGGTGCTGCGCTCCAGGGCGCGAGCCACCGCCAGCATGCCGTATTTGAACACCGGTGAAAACCAGGCCGCCTGGTGCCGGGCCGTGAGGAAGGGATAGTCCAGGTGGTCGATCCCGGGCACCTGGCCGGCAATGCGCACCGGAAAATCGTCTTGCAGCGGAAACCGGGTCAGCGGGCCGATACCGCTCCGTCCCGCCAGTCCATTGCGCCACTGCTCGGCCAGGTCGCTGCCCAGGGGCGAGATGGCGTCATAGCCGACAATGACCGCCCGTTTTTCCGCTAAGGACGCCACCACGCCCTACCAGGGGATGAACCGGTAGAGTTTGGCGAACATCTCGTAGACCTCGATCCAGTTCTGCAGGTCTTCGCTGCTGTTCATGTGGGCCCGCTTGTTGACCATGACCCAGCTCATGTGGGCGGCGCCGTCCTTGCAGGTGGCACAGTCACGGGTCTCGGAGGTGCAGCAGCGGTGCATGGTCTTGAGATCCGAGGCCCAGCGGATGAAGTTGGTCAGCCGTTTGGGGCGGGGATTGCGTTTGTCGAGGGGATCGGTGACCGAGGGGCACTCCATCCAGCCGAAGGCGCGGCCGCACATCCTGCCGGTGGTGATGATCCGGTGGTAGTATTTCGAGGAGATGACCGTCTCGGGGTAGCTGGCCAGCATCTGGTCCATCTCGGCGCGGACCGCGATCAACTCTTCGGGTTGCCAGGAAAAACCGTCCATGCCCTCGTCGTTGGAGAGCAGTTGCATGTGCACCTTGAGGCCAACGTCCCTGATCCGGCGGATATTGTTTTCGACCTTGCCCAACTGCTTCGGAGTGATGGTGTAGAGGTAGTAGGCGTTAGGGTCGCCGGCATAGTGGGCGCTGGAGATGGCGAAGGTGTCCTTGCCCCGCAGGACGATTTCGTCGGCCGCATCGCCCCACAGGGAAATGCCGACCATCAGGTCAGGAAACCGGTTGCGATCGACCTTGATGATGCCATTGGTGGCGCAAAAGGTGGGCAGGCGCTGGTAAAACGCCTCGATCCGGTCGGGGCAGAGGGTGGGCTCGCCGCCGATGAGGATGGCCAGGTTGACCCCTCGGGCCATCTCGCTTTCGACAAAGGCATGCCACTTGGCCACATCCTTTTCTTCGGCGGCCGCCTGATGCTCGTTTGAGGAAAAGAAGAAGCAGCCCTTGCAGCGCAGGTTGCAGCGATCGGTCACGTCGTAGATGGAGCTGCGGATATTGAGCTTGGAGATGCGTTTGTAGCGTTCGTACCACTGGGGATCGAGGAGGGAACTAACGGTTTTCATGCGCGCGACTCTGCCTCTATTGCCCGTCTGAAGGCGGGGTGACGGGATGGTCACAGAGATGGGGACCTTTTGCATAGCCCCGGACCCAGACCGCTAGGTAGGTGTCGACATAGTCAAGCCAGGCAGAAAAGGTGTCCGGATCGGTGGCGTGGCGATACATCCGGGCCGTGACCACGGCGCTGCCGGCCGCGTAGTGGCGGCAATCGGCGCAGTCGGTGTCCGGCACGCAGCAGGCGGCGGCGCGGTCCCATTGCAGATCGGTCCGATATTGCCGAAACGACCGGCCGAGGCCGACGGCGGTCGACGGGTTCCTGCGCGGATAGGCGCAGGAATACAGGGCGTGCAGGCCCAAGGCGTGGGTGTGGACCACGATGTTGTAGGGCGAAAACAGCACCGAGGCGGGATAGTCGGCCAACAGGCCGGTCATCATCGCGGCCGTGGCGGCCAGGCTCCGGGGCGTATGGCGCAGGGGCCCGGCATAGCCCACCGGCGCCGAGAACATGTTGAAGGTGATCCGCTGGCCGCCTTCAGCCAGCCGCCGGGTCACCTCGGCGGCCTCGGCGATGTTCTGCGGGGTGAAGGTGTAGACAAAGACCGCCCGGGGATCGTCCCGGTAGTTGGCCATCTGCCGGTCGAGCATGTGGTCGGCCTTGCGGATGGTCTTGCTGGTGGTGTCGTTGCCCCAGACCGAGATATGGATGCGGTAGTCGATCTCGCGGGGGATCGTCTTGAGGCCGTTGGTGGCGATGGCTCCCCAGGGGATGGTCTCGGCGCAGATTTGGCAAAGTTCGGGCACCAGCGACGGCTCGGCACCGGCAAGAACGGCAAAGGTGATGCCGCGCTCCTTTTCCGCCGCCATCAGCGCGCGCCAGGCGGCCGGGTCGCCGTTCTCGGCGGCGAACTGTTTCTCGCCGTTGAAGTAATAACACCCGTCGCAGCGAATATTGCAGCGATGGGTCATGTCGTAGGTGGATTCCCGGAGGAAGAAATAGCGGCGCACCTTTTCCCACCGTTCCCGAATGGCGGGGATGGCGACGATGGCGGCGAACTTCCAGTTCGCTTCCCGTGAAACCTGGCCGGACATTTACTCGCCGTTGTTCCGTTTCTCGGCGATATACTCGCCGATGATCCGCAGGGTGGTCAGCTTGGGATAGTCGTCCTCGTCGATCCGGATACCGAATTCGTCGCGGATCACTAGGGCAATGGTGGCCAGGTCCATGCTGTCGATACCCACCTCGTCGACCAGGTCGAGATCGGCGTCGAAGGTTTCCGGGGTCACATCTTCCAGCTTGAGCTCGTTGATGATGATCTCGGCGATGCGGCGGATGGTTTGCTCAAGGTTGTTGGTCATGGGTCGTTTCTGCGTGCTGTTGATCGTCAAGGGACATCATGCCGGAGCAAACATCCTCTGCTTCATGGGTTATGCGAAAAGAGTACAAGCCGTCTGTGGCCGTGGCCGCGGCATGGATGTCGAGTTGCTCTCCCGGGGCCACGATCCGTTTGAATTTCACCCGGTGCAGCCGCTTGATCCAGAGGCGCTCCTGCCGTGCGCGGGCAATGACATCGACGACCATCTTGAGTTGGGCAATGCCCGGCAGAATGGGGTGATCGGGGAAATGGCCGGAGAACCAGGGCGAGTCGTGGTCGACCATCACCCGGGCCCGGATGGCACTGGGGGCAGTCATCTCTAAATCAAGGAGCAAATACCACATGTTATCGTTTTGTGTCCAGGTAAAATATGGAATTATGCCTGCGGCGGACTCTCGGGAGACCGGAGATTCCGGTCGTTGCCGAGGGGTATCCCCTGCTACCGTGCCAAGTGTTCCCAGAGCGGCCCGACGAATCCCCGCTGGTGCAAGGTTCGCAGGGTGGTCGCAATGGCCTGGCCGCCGGAACCGACCACCCAGTTCTTCCGCCCGGCGGCGCGGGCCGTGACCAGCGCTGCGATCGCCTCCCGGTCGATGGCGTCTGGCTGATAGAATACCGGTCGGAGCAAATCGGTGTCCTGATCGATCTGCCCTTCGGCCAAGGCCTGATCGTAGAGGCCGGTGCCGGGATAGATCCTGATGCCGATGAAAAAAAAGAAGACCGCCTTGTCAAGTCGCCCGATGGCGTCCAGGCTTTCGGCCACGGTCGCCGCCGACTCGCCGGGACCGCCGAGGAGAAAATAGTGGGCCACGTGGAGCCCGGCCGCGCGGGCCTGCCGGTGGGCAGCCAGGACGTCCGGCGGCCGGAAGGGTTTGCGGTACGCCCGGAGCATGGCATCGGTCAGGGATTCGGTGCCGAATTCGACGTGCCGGCACCCGGCGGCAGCCATGGCTTCGAAATATCCTGGCGGCAGGTTGATCGGGGCAAAAAAGGCCCCCCAGGGAATGGCCAACCCCTGGTCCCGGAGGGCCTTGGCCACGGCCAGGCTGTGACCGATGTCGGAGTTGAAGGCGGAATCGGTAATGAACAGATATTTTGCTCCGGCCGCCTGCAATCCCAGGGCGATCCGGGCGACCTCCTCCGGTGCTACCACCCGGTGGCTTCCGCCCTCGATGCCGGGATAAGGGCAATAGAGGCAGCGAAACGAGCAGCCGCGCTTGGTTTGCAGGTTAAGCATGCCGCCGTTGCGGACATAATACGCCGTTTGCTCGCCCTGGGCGGGAAGCCTGCGGGTCAGCTCCCCCGGCCATGGCGGCGGCGGGGTGGCAGGGTGGCCGGCAACCAACACGCCGGGAATTTTGGCCGGATCGTGCCGGTGTGCCAGGGCCTCGACCAGCAGCCCGAAACGTTCACCCTCGCCGATGATGCCGTAGTCGGCTCCAAGGAACGCAAGAATCCGCTCCGGCATGATGGTGAAGCCGCAGCCGCCGCAGACGATGGCCGCAGGCGACCGCTGCCGCAGCCAGGTGACCAGGTCCCGGTAGTCGTGCAGGAGAAACAGCGGGTCAGTGGCGTCGGTGTTGTCGATGTTGCGGCAGGCGATGCCGATGACCTCGGGGCTGAACTCGTCAAGCATTGTCCCCAGGGCCGTGCGGTCGACCACCTGCAAGTCGGCGATCCGGACCTGATGTTCGGGGGACAGAGAGCCGGCCACATAATCCAGCCCCAGAGGATAGACCGGATACGGGGCACGCAGGGTGTTGGGCGAGAGCAGCAGAATCCTCACGGCCGGGAGAACTCCATGGCGGTGAGACAGTGGCCCATCCCCAGGACCAGCAGCTTTTTGCCCTGCCGCAGGGCGATGTCGTTGCCGCCGACCAGGGCGCCGGGGATGCGGCCGGCCTCGACAAAGGCGACAGCCATGACCGCGGCCACGGCCGAGGCCGAGGCGAATTCGCCGGTGAAATCGCGGTAGGGGCAGATGGGCAGCGGCTGGCCGATCAGGTCGAAGAAGCGCGCCAACTGCTGATCGCCCTCGGCACGCCTTGCCGCCGGTATCCCGACGAACACGGCGGCGCAGTGCTGGCGGACGGCGGTTGCGCCACCCAGGGCCGCGATCATCCGCGCCGGGAGGTCGTCGCCTTGGCCGCGTCCGTAGAAGGCCAGGCGCGCCAGGCATCGCGCCTGCCCGCGCTCCCGGTTGACATACAGGGCGCCGCCGCCGTCGGCGAGCGGTCTGGCAGCAATGGATGGATCGAGCAGGGGCGAGAACTTGGCATGGCCTTCGTCGGCGCCCAGGAGCAGGGCCGCCTGACCGGATTCGGGCAGCAGGGTCTGCGCCGCCAGCAGGGCCTGCTCAAAGGAATAATCGCCGCCGCTGGTGGTGACGTTGGCCCCGGTGGCGTCAACGAGCATCGCCACCTGGCTGGCCGGACCGTTGTGAACCGAGCCGACAAAGTCGGTGGGGCTGGGAAACTGCTCGGCGGATTCGGTCAGCCGGTGGAGAAAATCCCAGGTCTCCGAGAGCGCCCCCCAGCCGGTCCCCATGAAGATGGCTCCGGGTTGCTCCCTGGACGCCGCATGGGCCTGGGCTTCGCCAGCGAGCAGCAGGGTCAGGCGGGCCAGCCGTTTGCTCCGGCGGATACGCTTGGCGGGCAGGCGGCTGGCCAGGTGTTCCGGGGCCAGCATGCCGGCCACGGGCCGGCCGAGGCGCAGTTGTTCCAGGGTCGCCTCCAGGAGGCCGGCCCCGGTCAGGCAGGCGCTGCCGTGGATGGCCAGGACATCGTCCCTTGGTTTCGTGCGGCTGACCGGCCTGCTTCCCGGCTGGCCGATGACCAGGCAGCCGTTGTTGCCGCCAAAGCCAAAGGAGTTGGAGAGCACGGTGGCCACCGGTCGATCGGCGCATGCCCTTTGGGGCGTGAAGCCGAACGCCGGGTCCGGTTGCCGGCAGCCGACGGTGCCGGGCACCAGGCCACGGGAGACGGCCAGGCAGGAGACCACGGCCTCGATGGCCCCCGAGGCCGCCAGGCTATGGCCGGTGGCGCCCTTGATCGAGGAGAGGGCGGGCGGGGTGGAGAAGAGGGAGACGATGGCCCGGGCTTCGGCCAGATCGTTGTCCGGAGTGCCGGTGCCGTGCAGATTGATGTAGTCGATGGCCTCAGGCGCAAGGCCGGCGTCCTTGAGGGCGGCCAGCATCGCGGCCCGTGCGCCCTGCCCCTCGGGATGGGGCGCGGTCGGGTGATAGGCGTCGCAGGAAAGACCGGCGCCGAGCACGGTGGCCAGGGGCCACTCGGGTCGTTCGCCGGTCAGCAGCAGCATGCCCGCGCCCTCGGCCACGGCGAGGCCCTGACGGGACACATCCAGCGGGCGGCAGCCGCTGCGATCCACCAATTGCAGGGAATGGAAGCCAAAGTAGGTCAGGCGGCTGAGGGAATCGACGCCACCGGCGAGAATGCGCCGCATCCGGCCGGTCCGCAGCAGGTTCAGGGCCAGAGCGATGGCCACCGTCCCCGAGGAGCAGGCGGTGGAGACGGTCAGGGCCGGGCCGGTACAGCAGCAGAGCGTGGCAATATCCTCGGCCAGGCTGAACAGGCCGTGCGAACGGTAGGCCTCTGGGTCGCATTCCCCCTGGCGCAGGAGCTGTTCCGTGGTCAAGATGCCACCGGTGGTGCAGCCGAGCACGATGGCATCGGGCGGGTCCGAACAACCGGCCATGGCCATCCGGGCGGCTTCGCGGGCCAGACGGTGGGCGCGCGGCGGCATCGGGGCCGTGTCCAGCGCCCTGACCTGGCCGACCGGCAGCGACACTCCCTGCACCAGGGAAAAGACCTCCAGGGGGCCAAGGGCCGAACGGTTTGCCCGCAAGGCGGCTTCCGTCGCCGCCAGGCCGCTACCCAGAGGGCTGACGATCCCGGCGGCGGCGACATAGACCGGTGCTTGGCTCAACCGGCTTCTCCCGGCCGGTTGGCCTGGATATGAGCGGCCAGGGCAGCCAGGGAGGCAAAGACCTTTTCGCCGACCTCCTGGCTGTTGATCACCACCCCGTAGTCTTTTTCCACCATGACCACCATCTCCAGGACGTCGATGGAGTCGATGCCGAGTTCCCCCCCCACCAATCGGGCCTGGGCATCGAAGTGTTCGGGGGTGACATCAATGAGGTTGAGCAGCTCGATCAGTTTGACCTTGAGCTCTTCGATCAGTTCGTTCATCGTGTGGTCCACGTATGCAAGCCTCAGTGAATAAACGTCTTCTTCCGGGAAGAAGGCCGCCTGTTGTTGAAAAAGGAAGGCAAGGACAAAAAAAAAGACTAGTATAGTCGCTTTTGCTCATTTGTCATCAAGACTGCGCGAATACTCGTGGAAAACAAGGGGTTTCCCCGGCGCGGCCGCCGGGAGCCCGCGCGCCGTCGCCTTTGACCATTCCACCTAGCCGGAGGACGCATGCGCGCCATTGCCCGCGCCAATCTGACCATCGAGGATTTGCTCCCGCACCGGGACGCGATGCTGCTCATTGACGAGGTGCTGGAGGTGGACGCCACCCATGCGCTGACCCTGAGCACGGTCCGGCCGGACTGGCCGCTGACCGATGCGTGGGGCGCCGAATCCTTGATCTGCGTCGAACTGGCGGCCCAGACCGCCGGGGTGTGCAACGGCTGGGAGCGGATCCACACCCTCGGTTTGGACTCGGACCCGATGGGCTGGCTGGTGGCGGTGAAGCGGGCCGATTTCTTCATCGATCGCCTGCCCCTCGGCGGCAGGATCGAAGCCCGGGCGGAGAATACGCTCGTTTTCGATAAATTCCGGGAAGTCACCAGTCAACTCCACCAGGACGGCCAGCTCGTCGCCTCGGTGGTTCTCCAACTCTATCAAGCCTGAGCAACGAACATGACCACGGAAACCACGCAACGGGTGGCCATTGTCACCGGCGGCAGCGGCGGCATCGGCCGGGCCGTTTGCCTTGAACTGGCCAAAAACGGCTGCAATCTGATCGTCAACTACCTGCGCAACCGGGACGGCGCCGAGCAGACCCTGGCCGAGGTCCGGACGGCCGGAGGTGCGGGCGAGATCTGCCGGTTCGACGTTCGCGACCGGGAGGCGGCCGAAGCAGCGGTGCTGGAGGTCGCCGGCCGGCTGGGCCGTATTGATATCCTGGTCAACAATGCCGGCACCCTGGCCGACGGATTGTTCCTGACGATGTCGCCGGAAAACTGGCACGGGGTGATCGAGACCAGTCTGCACGGCTTCTACAACATGACCCGACCGGTGCTGGAACACATGGTGCGGGCCCGGCGGGGATCGATCGTTTCCATCTCCTCGGCCACCTCGCTGATGCCCAACCGCGGCCAGGCCAACTACGCCGCGGCCAAGGCCGGACTCAATGCGGCGAGCAGGACCGTGGCCACGGAGGTGGCCCGCCTGGATATCCGGGTCAACGTGGTGGCGCCGGGGCTGATCGAGACTGAGATGATCGCCAAGGCGCCCAAGGAACACATCAAGGGCTTGATTCCCATGGCCCGGATCGGGCGGCCGGAAGAGGTGGCCAGGGTGGTGGCCTTTCTCTGCTCCGATGCCGCCTCCTATGTCACCGGTCAGGTGATCTCGGTCAACGGCGGCATGCTATGACCAGACCGCTGGCACTGCTGTTGACCCTGCTGCTGCCGACCCTGGCCTGGGGCGGTCTTGACAACGCCGAGCCCACCCGCCTGCGCTCGGTGCAGGCGGAATTCACCCAGGTCAAACACCTCAAGATCCTCGCCCGACCACTGATTTCCCAAGGGACGCTCGCCTTTCAGGCCCCCCAGTCGCTGCGGTGGGAATACTTGCGCCCCCTGCACACCGTCACGCTGATGCACGAAGGCCGGCTGCAGAAGCTCATCGAACGTGACGGTCGGTTCGAGCCCGACCACGGCGCCGGGGTGAATGCCATGGGGATCGTGCTCCAGGACATCGGCAGTTGGCTGGACGGTCGCTTCAGCGACAATCCCCTCTTTGCCGTCAGCCGCACCGGTGAACAGACGGTGGTGCTCAGCCCCAAAGACCCCAACCTGGAGGCGGTGATCAAACGGATCGAACTTCACCTCGGGGCACGGGAAGGGGTGGTGGATCAGGTCACCATCGTGGAAGGCGACGAAGCCACCACCGAACTGACCTTTTCCCGCGTGGTTCTCAACCAGGACATCGCGGTCCAGCGTTTCACCGCCCCCTGAAAACCGTGCGGCTCAACATTTAACAAATTGTTTTTCAATGTATTTATTCACCACCAGATTCGAGAGCGACGCCAACGAGGACCATTGATCGGTGTCGATCTCAAACCGCTCTGCAAACAAGGAGGATGTATGATGGGAAAATGGTTTTTTCTGGGGATGTGCCTGATCCTGGCCGGTTGCCACCCAAAGACGATCCACACGGCGATCTCCGATCAAAAGCCCGCCGAAGCCAAGGCCTTCATCGACCAGGGCGTCGATATCGAATCCCGGGATAAATACGGCAATACACCGTTGCTGGTCGCGGCCCAATACGGCGACATGGAGTCTGCCTTGTATTTGATCGGCAAGGGCGCCGATGTCAATGCCCGGAACAAGGAAGCAATGACGCCGCTTTTGTGTGCAAGCTACGCCGACAACAAACCCTTGGCCAAGTTGCTCCTCGACAAGCGGGTGGATGTGAACAGCCAGAACAAGGACGGCTGGACCCCCTTGAATTTCGCGGCCTTTTACGGCATGGTGGATATGACCAAGCTGCTGCTGGACCATGGGGCCAAGGTCGAGATCGCCAACAAGGAGGGCCGCACCCCCCTCTCCCACGCCGTTGAGTTCAAGTTCACCGAGGTGGCGGACCTGCTTCGGGCCCGTGGCGCCGTTGAACCCGGCCCCGGCCCGCAACAGCAGTAACCCGTGCCTGACCGGCGTTGTCTTCTCCCCGCAGCGATCATGGGGCCGTCACCCCGCCCGAGACGATGAGCGACATGCCCCGGTGCAATGCCGACCCGACCGCCTGCCCGGCCCCCCCAAGCCCGCGGGTGGTCCCGCTTCAGCGACCCGGTCTCAGGCCGGGGCGTCCACAGTGGCTCGGGGCCAGGGGATGGCGAGGCGTGGTCCTGCTCGTCGCCGCCCTGCTCGCCGCCTGTGCCGGCACTGGACCGGGGCCCCTGCCACCGATGACCCCATCGGACCCTAGCCTGGTCGCCGGCCGCTGCGCCGCGATCTTTCCCCAGGGCCGTTGGCAGATGCTCCATGCCATCGAGTTCCACCTGGCCGATGGCACCAGCGGCAACGCCCTGGGGGTTCTGCTCCTCGACGGTCGCGGCCTCAGTTGCGCCCTGATGACCGTGGAGGGGCTCACCCTGTTCGAAGCCCACTCCGCGGAAGACGGCTCCCTGGAGGTCCTGCGGGCCCTCCCCCCCTTTACCGGGGGGGCCTTTGCCGCGGGCCTGATCGCCGATGTCCGGGCCCTGTTTCGGACTCCCGCCGGCGCGGCCAGCTTTGGCAGCCTGCCCGACGGCAGCCCGGTTTGCCGCTATGTCGCCGACCGGACAATGACCGATGTCCTCCCCGGGACCGACGGCTGCTTCCGGCTGCACACCTACGCGCCGACGCCCCCCTCGGGCGTTGGTTCCCCGGTGCGCACCCGCACCGTCGAGGCCCGGGCCTGCGGCCCGGCCGGGGGCATCCTGCTGCCCCAGGCCTTGACCCTGACCGGCCACGGGCCGGCCGGCTACACCATGAACCTGCGCCTGCTCGGCGCCGAGCCCTTGCCTGACTCCACGCCATGAATCCACCATGAAATTTCGCCTGATTTATCCCCAGTGGCCGAAACTGGCCCGGCAGACCGAGTTCCACCTGCCGCCGCACGGCCCGGTGGTCTTTGCCGCCACCTTGCCGGACTTAGTTGACGTGGACTTCATCGACGAGAACCTGGAAGCCATCGATTTCGACGAACCGGTGGATTTTGTCGGCATCTCGATGATGCTGACCGTGCAGGTCAAGCGGGGCTGGGCCATTGCCGACATCTACCGCGCCAGGGGGGTCAAGGTCATCTTCGGCGGCATCGCCACCATGCTCCATGCCGAGGCAACCATGGCGCATGCCGACGCCGTGTTTCTCGGCGAGGCCGAGGGCCGAATGGAGCAGGTCTTTGCCGATTTCCAAAAGGGCGCCCTCAAACCCTGCTACAACTTCCTCGACCAACGGCCCGATATCGACCTGGTGGGCACGGCCCGCCGCGACATCCTCAACCGCCCCCTCTACAACCACAAGGGGGTGCAGATGGTCGACCTGGTCCATGCCTCGCGCGGCTGCCGCTTTCACTGCTACCCTTGCGCCGTGGCCTATCTGGGCGGCCGGGAATTCCGGCCCCGGCCCATTGAGCGGACCATCGCCGAGATGGCGGCCATCGACAACAACCGCCTGTTTCTGGTCGACAATTCGCTTGCCCAGGACACCGCCTGGGAAATGGAGCTGTTCCGGGAGATGATCCCGCTGAAGAAGAAGTGGTGCTGCCATCCCATCGAGGACCAGCCCGAAGTGCTCGATCTCGCTGCCCAGGCCGGCGCCTGGTATGTCTATCAGGCGGTGTTCGACACCTCGGACTATATCCGGGAACGGGTCAAACGCTATCACGACCACGGCATCGGCGTCGAGGGGACGATCCTGCTCGGACTCGACAGTCATACCGAGGATTCGATCAAGCGGCTGATCGATTTTCTCCTCGACATCGAGCTGGACCTGGCCGAGTTCACCGTGCTGACGCCGTTTCCGCAGACCAAGGCCTTCGACGAACTCCAGCGACAAAACCGCATCCTCTCCACCGATTGGGATGCGTATTCGGCGGACCGGGTCGTGTATCAGCCCAAACACATGTCGCCGGAACGGTTGCAGGAACTGCTCGACTACGCCTGGACCACCTTTTACCGGGACGAATCGCAACCTATCAAGATGGCCAAGCTGTTTCAACAGGTGGTGCGCAAGGAGATGGCGGACAACACCTTCAAGCCGCGCCGCCGCGAGTTGGCCCGGCAGACCTTCGGCAAGGAGTGGGCGGGAAGATGAAGCCGACACCCCCATGCACCGGCCCCGAGATCGCAGCCCTTTTTGAGCAACCGTTCGATGCGGCGCGAGAGTTCGTCGCCGGCGGGGCGACCCTGGGTGAGATCTACGGCATGGCTGCCTGGCTGCGGACGCACCTGGGGGATGACGAGCAGCGGGGGACGCTCTGTTTGGCGCCCGACAACCGGGCACTGATTGCCGCGGCGCTGCTGGCTTCCCTTGCCGGCGGGCCGGTGGTGCTCCTGCCCTACAGCTTTTCCGGCCAGGCCCTGGCCGGGATGCACCAGGCCACCGGCTGCACCACGGTCCTCATCGACACGGAGCGGGAGGTGCCGGCCAACATGGAGGTGATCCGACCGCCAGGGGAGGCGATGTCGAACGACTCATTCCAGTTCGATGCCCGGCCGGACGAGGAGCTGCTCCGCCTGTACACCGGCGGCTCCACCGGCGCGCCCCAGCTCTGGTCGAAAACCGGCACCAACCTCTTGGGCGAGGCCCTGTTCCTGGCTACCCATTTCGCGGTTTCGCCGCAGGATCGCATAGTCGCCACCATCTCCCCGGCCCACATCTACGGCCTGCTCTATTCCATACTGCTGCCGCTGGTTTCGGGGGCCGCCGTGGTAGCGGGCATCCCTTCCTTCCCCGAGGAGATCGTCCGCAGCGTGCGGGAGCAGGAGGCAACCATCCTGGTCAGCGTTCCCCCCCATTACCGGGCGCTGCGGGGCAAAGGATCCCTGGGGCCCTCTCTGCGCCTGGCCTTTTCCTCGGCAGGCCAGCTCGATGTCGACGACAATGCCGAGTTCTGCCGGCACAACGGCGCGGGGGTCGTCGAGGTCTACGGCTCCACCGAAACCGGCGGCATCGGGCTGCGCCACCGGTTTCGGGGCGAGACCGGGTTCACCCCGTATCCCACTATCGACTGGCAGATCCGGGACGAGCGGCTCCTGGTCCGCTCCCCCTATCTTTCCCCCGGCCTGTCACGGGATGCGGACCATTATTTTCTCACCGCCGACCGGGTCGAGCCCTGCGGCACAACCGGTTTCCAGCTCCGGGGACGGGCCGACTCGATCACCAAGGTGGGCGGCAAACGGGTCGATTTGGAGGCGATTCGAGAGGCGATCAAGGGGCTTGCCGGCATAACCGACTGCCTGGTCCTGGCCCTGCCCGAGGCTGGTGGCCGCGAACACCGTATCGTCGCCCTGGTGGAGGGGGGGACGGTGGATATCGAGGCCATCCGCGCCGTCCTCACCGCCCGGTTCGAGCCCTATGGACTGCCGCGCGCCATCAAGGTAATCGAACGCCTGCCGATCAAGGACAACGGCAAGGTCGATCGCGAGGCCGTGCTCCGGCTTTTTGCCCCATGACGACTCTGGAAGAGGCCTTTGCCGCCGGTTATGCCAGCTTGAGCGCCTGGGCCGATCTGCTCGACCAGATCAATGTCTTTCCCGTGGCCGACTCCGATACCGGCGCTAACCTGCGCATCAGCCTGAGCCCGCTGCGCGCCTGCGATCAAGACCCGGAACAAACGGCCGAGCGGATCATCCGGTCGGCCACCGGCAACTCCGGCAATATCGCCGCCGCCTTTTTCAGCGCCCTGCTGGGGGCGGCAAGCAAGGGCGACCTGGCACAGGGGGTGGACAAAGGCCGAACCAAGGCCCGGCAGGCGGTGGCGGCCCCCAAGGACGGCACCATGCTCACCGTCTTCGACAGTCTGGGCGAGGCCCTGGAACGCTCCGCACCGCTTGATGCCGCCTCCTGCGCAGCCATTCTTGCCGTCCTGCGCCAGACGGTGCTGACCACCGCCCAGACCCTGCCCGATTGCCGCTTAGCCGGGGTGGTCGATGCCGGGGCTCTGGGCATGTACATCTTCTTCGACGGTTTTTTCCGGACCCTGACCGGGATGGAGGACAGCAGCCCCTCGCTCTTTGCCCTCTTCCCCGGTCGGCTCGCGGTGGCCGCTGGGTATCAGGGCCCGGCGAGCGAGGCCTACTGCGTCGATGTCCTGCTTGCGCCGGCCCACGACAATCCGCTCGACCAGGCCGCAGTGGCCGAACTGGGCGAAAGTGTGGTGGTCGTCCCCGAGCACGCGAGGCTGAAGATCCATGTCCACACCCCCGATCCGCAGGCCCTGCGCGCCCGGCTCGCCGGTCTGGGCGATGTGGCCGGCTGGTCGGCCGAACCGCTGGCCGCCAGGAGCGAGGGGGGGACACAGGCCCCGGTTGCCGGGGGCTGTCTGCATATCCTGACCGATGCGGCCGGCTCGCTGCCCCGCGAGCTGGCCCGGCGATACGGCATCAGCTTGCTCGACAGCTTCATTGTCCATGGCGACACGACCCGACCGGAAAGCCTCTGCGAGCCGGAGACGGTCTATGCCCTGATGCGGCAAGGCCACCGCCTGACCACGGCCCAGGCCTCCCTGGCCGAGCGGCATCAGCGGTATCGAAGCGTCTGCGAGGAGTTCGGCCGCACCCTGTACCTCTGCGTCGGCTCCGCCTTTACCGGCAACCACGGCGTGGCCCTCGCCTGGCTGCGGCACCAGGGGAGCGATCCGCCTCTGGAGGTGATCGACACCGGCGCCGCCTCGGGCCGGCTGGGGCTGATCGCCCTGCTCGCCGGCCGCCTGGCCCTGCGCACGGACGATGCCGGTGCCGTCAAGGCCCAGGCCATGCGTCTGGTCGAGACCTGCCGGGAATACGTCTTCATCGACACCCTGCGTTATCTCGTTGCCGGCGGCCGGGTGTCGCGAGCCGGCGGTTTGTTCGGCGACCTCCTCCATCTGAAACCGGTGATCAGTCCGACCCCTGAGGGAGTCCGGAGGATGGGCCTGGTCCGCAGTCGCGAGGCCCAACTCGTCTTTGCCCTGTCCAAGGCGGCAGCGGCGATCGGGGCGCCAAGTCGCGCCGTGCTCCTCCTCCAGTATTCCGACAACGAGGCCTGGGTGCGCGAGGTGGCCCAGCCGCGGTTGCAGGCGCAGTTGCCGGCGGCGGAGATCCTGGTGGTGCCTCTTTCCCTGACCTCCGGCGTCCACATGGGGCCGGGCACCTGGTCCCTGGCCTTTGCCGAGGATCTGAATCCATGACCGCGGGACTTTCACGGATTCCGGGAGGAGCTTGAGATGCGCGCGGCCGTCGTCATTCCGGTGTACAACCACGGGCCCCAGGTCGCCGGGGTGATCGCGGCGGCGCGGCCGCTGGGCCTGCCGATCCTGGTCGTCGACGACGGCTCCACCGACGCCACGGCTGCCGTGCTCGCGGCACAGGAGGATATCACCGTGCTCCGCCATTCGGAAAACCGAGGCAAGGGCGCGGCCCTGCTCACCGGCTTTGCCGCAGCCGCCCCCACCTGCGACTGGGCCTTGACCATCGATGCCGACGGCCAGCACGACCCGGCTGACGGGCAGGCGCTGCTGGCTGCCGCCCGGCAGGGCACGCGGGTGCTGATCGTGGGCAACCGCCAGGGCATGGCCGGCAATCATGTGCCGTGGACCAGCCGTTTCGGTCGGGGATTCTCCAACTTCTGGGTCTGGGTCTCCGGCGGGCCCTGGATCGCCGATTCCCAGTCCGGCTTTCGTCTCTACCCCCTGCCCGAAACCCTGGAACTGGGTGTCGTGGCCCGGAGATACCAGTTCGAGGTGGAGGTGCTGGTGCGGGCCCGGCGGCGCGGCCTCGCCACCATCGAGGTGCCGGTGTCGGTCGTCTACCAGCCCAAGGGGGTCCGGGTCAGCCATTTCCGGCCGTGGCGGGATTTTCTGCGCAATTCCGCCACCTTTTGCCGACTGATCTGCGCCCGTTTGTTCCGGTGGGACCGCAGACGATGAGCCTCGATTTCCACGCCATCCTGGTGCGGCTCTCCCGCCTGGTCGGCCCCTGGTTCTTTGCCGGCGTCGCCCGCTGCATCGCCGCCGGCTATTTCCTCTTGTCGCCCAAGGTGGGGGAAAGTCGCCGCCTGTACGCCCTCCTCTTTCCCCAGCGCGGCCGCTGGTTCCATCTCTGGTGCGCCTTTCGCCAGTATCAGCACTTCACCACCATCCATTTCGACCGCTTCCTCACCAATCAAGGCCAACCGCCGGCATTCACCTGCGAGGGCGTCGAGGCCCTGGATGCCCGGATCGGTCACGGCGGTGCCCTGCTGCTCATGTCCCATCTCGGCAACTGGGAGATGGCGGCCCGGCTGCTGATGCAGCAGGGGCTGGCAACGCCGCTCCTGCTCTACGTGGGGGTCAAGGAAAAGGAAGGGGTGGAGCGGACCCAAAAGGAAGAACTGCAACGGGCAGGCGTCACCATCCTCGGGGTCGATCAGGGCACGGCCTCACCGTTCATGGCGGTCGAGGGGCTGCGAATGTTGCGGCAGGGCGGATTGGTTTCCATGACCGGAGACATGGTCTGGCGCGACGATCAGCGCCGGATTCCGGTGGTCGTGCTGGGCCGCGTTGCCTTCGTCTCCGAGGCGCCCTTTGTCTTTGCCCTGGTGTCCGGCGCCCCGATCATCGTCTTCTTTGCCTTCCGCACCGGGCGCAATTGCTACCACTTTACCTTTTCCGAGCCCCTCTGGGTCAAGAGCAGCGAGAGAGGGAAACGGCAGCGGGTGATTGCCGCGGCGGCCCAGCGCTACGCCGACCTGCTGGAGGCGGCCCTGCGCGCCCATCCCTGCGAGTGGTATCATTTCGATCGCTTCCTCCATGAACCCGTCGAGGACGCATGAAAACGCCTTTTTCCCCGAGGTGGAGCCCCCCTTGTTCCGGCAGGATTTCCTTTTCCTTTTGCGGGGATTAGGGGTACTATTTCAACTTTTTTCAAATTTCAGCTTTCGAGACCCGTGCCCAGACAACCAGCCATGACCAGAGATGTACTGCAAGCGCAAATCCTGACCATCCTGGTCCAGGATTTTGAGTTCCAGCAACCGGGCCTAGACGACAACCTCCGCGACGACCACGGTTTCGACTCCATCGACGCCATCGAACTGCTCGGCAAGATCGAACGCATCCTCGGCTTCGCCCTGACCCGCGAGGAAAAGGAAAAGGCGATGGAGATCAGAACGATCAACGATATCCTCGACTACCTGGAGAGGATACAGCAGGACCGCGCCCGGTAGGCCGCCCGCATTCTCAGCCGATGAAACGCCGCGTCGTCATCACCGCCTGTTCCGCCATCACCCCCATCGGCTACGGCAAAAAAGCCATCGTCGACAGCCTCTGCCAGGGCCGGTCCGGGGTCAAGCCCCTGCGCGACGATGGCCTCCTCACCGGCCACATCCACTCCCGGGTGTTCGGCACGGTCGACTACCCCATTGCCTACGAATTTTCCCGCTCGCAGCGCAAAACCATGGGGCCGGTGGCCTATTACGCCTGCCAGGTGGCGAAGGACGTGCTCGCCGCCTCCGGCCTCTCCCGGGAGTTCATCGAGTCCGGGCGGCTCGGCGTCGCCTTTGGCTCCACCCACGGCAGCCCCACGGTGCAGCGGGAGATCTACAAGACCTTTTTCCAGAACCTGGAAACCGAATTTTCCTCCATCGGCGCGGTCGATTACCTCCGCTCCATGGTCCATACCACCGCGGTCAACATCACCCGGATGTTCGGCATCACCGGCCGGGTGATCGCCTCCTCCACCGCCTGCACCACCAGCAGCCAGGCTATCGGCTTCGGTTACGAGATGGTCAAGTACGGCATGCAGGACGCCATGCTCTGCGGCGGCGCCGACGAGTACGACACCACCACGGTGGCGGTGTTCGACAATCTCCTGGCCTGCTCGGTGGGCTACAACGACTGCCCCGAATGCACCCCCCGGCCCTTCGACAAACGGCGCGACGGCCTGGTGGTCGGCGAGGGCGGCGCCGCGATCCTCTTGGAGGAATACGAGGCCGCCCACAAGCGGGGCGCGACCATCCTGGGCGAGGTCATCGGCTTTGCCTGCAACAACAACGGCGGCGACCTGATCCTGCCCAACCTCCAGGGCATCACCGCCACCCTGCGCCTGGCCCTGGCGGATGCGGCCATCGAACCGGCGGCGGTCGACTATGTCAGCGCCCACGCCACCGCCACCAAGATGGGCGACATCATCGAGTCCCAGGCCATCGAGGCGGTGTATGGCCGGAGGCCCTATGTCACCGGGTTGAAAAGCTACACCGGCCACACCATGGGCAGCTGCGGTGCCATCGAACTGATCATGACCCTCTACATGATGGCCGACGGCTTCCTCGCCCCGACCCTCAACCTGGAGGAGGTCGATCCCCGCTGTGCCATGCTCAAGCATACGCCGGGGGTGATCGAGGCCGCGACCCGCATCGCCTCGATCCAGAATTTTGCCTTTGGCGGGGTCAACACCTGCCTCTTGATCAAAAACGGGAGCGAGGTGGGGTAGGCGTGCGGCGGTGGAACGCAGACAGATGGTTCGATCTGGGCGTCACCCTGACCTGCTGGCTCTATTTCACCCTGGGCTTCCTCGTTCTTTTCTCTCCCCTGTACCTTGCGGCCGCCCTTTTTTTCTCCCGAAAAGAAGCGGCGTTCCAGCGGTACAACCGCGCCTTCTATCGCGGCTTTTTCCTCCTCTTACGAACCATCGCCCCCCGGCAGCGCTGGGAGATCGATGAGCGCATCGCTGCCCTCCGCAGCTCGGTGATCGTCTGCAACCACCGCTCCTATCTCGACCCCCTGCTGCTGATCGCCCAGCTCGAGCGCGCCACGACCATCGTCAAGTCCGTCTTTTTCACCCTGCCCATTTTCGGCTGGGTGATCCGCACTGCCGGCTATCTGCCGGCCACGGCCACCGGCCGGTTCGCGGGGCTGATGCTGGCCCGGATGGAAGCGATGCCCGCCTACTTCGCCTCGGGCGGCACGCTCTTTGTCTTCCCCGAAGGCACGAGAAGCCGCGATGGCCGGGTCGGCGCCCTCAACCAGGGGGCCTTGAAGATCGCCCGGCAGTGCAGCGTGCCGGTGCATATCCTCTGCCTGGAGAACACGGAGCGGCTGTTCACCCCCGGCGTCTTTTTGTTCGCCGCCAGTCGACCCAACGTCATCCGCCTGCGGCTGATCGAGACGATCCCGGTGCAGGATCTCCAGCCCAGCCTGGCCGATCTCGGCAACCGCGTCCGCCAGGCCATGGAGCGCGGCCAAGCCGAGCCCGGTCCGCAGGATTCCGACGAAGTGTCACCATCCCCGCCCCTTTTCCCGGAGAGCACGCGATGAAGGTCCTTCTCATCTCCATGCCGGACGTGGTGCCGATCATCATCCACGAGACCGCGGTGCACATGCCCAACCACGGCATCGCCACGGTTGGCGGCAATATCGATGACGACCACGAGGTCTACCTGATCGACCTGATCCGCAAGCGGGGTTCGATCAAGAAGTATCTGACCAAGGTGGTGCACCGCATCCAGCCGGACCTGATCGGCCTGTCGGCCATGGCCTGGCAGTACGACACCTGCATCAGGATCGCCCATCTGCTCAAGGAACTCCGGCCCCAGGTCAAGATCGTCATCGGCGGTTACCATGCCACCCTGATGGCCGAGGAGATCGCCGTTGCCGAAGAAGCGCGGTGGATTGATTTCATCATCCGGGGCGAGGGCGAGGAATGCTGCCGCCGTCTGGTCAATGGACTGGCCGGACGCGACCGGATCGCCGAGATCCCCTCGCTCTCCTACAAAGAGGAGGGCCGGTTCGTCCACAATCCCAGGGGTGAGAATCTCGACCTGAGCACCCTGAAGCTGCCCATCCGCGACCAGCGCCGCCTCACCTGGGGCTACCACATCATCTACTCCAAGATCGAGCTGCTGGAGACCTCCCGGGGCTGCACCCGCTCCTGCAACTTTTGCAGCATGCAACACATGTACGGCCGCACCTTCCGCACCTACCCGATCAGCCGGGTACTCGACGACCTCGACGATATCTACGCCCAGCGCAAGACCCGGTGGGTGTTCATCACCGACGACAACATGGTGCTCAATCCGGGGCGGGTGATGGAGCTGTGCGAGGCCATTATTGCCCGCAACTACCAGGGGCTCAATCTGGTGGTGCAGGCGGACTGCATCTCCATGGCCACCAACGAACCCATGGTGGCCAAGATGGCCCAGGCAGGCTTTCGTTCCGTCTTCCTCGGGATCGAGAACGGCTCAAAGAGGAACTTGAGCGCGGCCGGCAAGGGCGATATCGTGGCCGCCTCGAAAAAGGCGATCGAAAACTGCCACAAGTACGGGATGATGGTCATCGGCGGCCTGATCTTCGGCTTTCCCGAGGACGACACGGATTCGATCCGGGAGAATTACGAGTTCTTTGTCGACATCGGCGCCGACGCCTCCTACTGCCAGATCCTCACGCCCTATCCCAAGACCGGGATGCGGCAGCAGTTGCTCGAACAGGGGCTGATCGCCAACCTGACGGACTACAAGAAATACAGCGGCCTCTGGGCCAATGTCCGCACCCACTACCTGAGCGCCGCTGCGTTGCAGTACCAGTTCTGGCTGCAACGACAACTGGTGCTCGGCTGGTGGAATCCACCCGCTCCGGCCCGCAAGCAAGGCCGGCTGTGGACCTCGATCTGGCGCTTTGCCTTCAAGCCCTGGCTCAAGCTGCACTACTGGCGGATCATGCGCCAGGGCGGGTGGGAAGGCCGCTACCAGCGGGAGGTGCAGCGCTGGGAACGGATCAACACTTTCAAGGATCTTGAGGGATATTGAGGATGCAGCTCTATAACCTGGAATTCACCGAGGACGAAATCCGTGCCGCCGCAGCCGCGGACCGGTTGCTGTCCATGGAGATCGAGTTCAGCCGGGAATGCAACTTCCGCTGCGCCTACTGCTATTTGGAGGACAAAACCGCCGCTGCCGACGAACTGTCGCCGCAGGAGATCAAGGCGGTCATCCTCCAGGCCAGGGAGCTGGGTGCCCGCAAGATCATCATCCTGGGCGGCGAGCCCTCCATCTACCCGCACCTGGTGGAGATGCTCCGCTATCTCGGCAGCCTGGGGCTGCAAATCGAGATCTTCACCAACGGCAGCGGCGTCACCGAAGAGCTGGCCACCGTCTTGGCCGAGGAGCGGGTGCGGGTGGTGGTGAAGATGAATTCCCGCGATGCGGCGATTCAGGATCGGTTGGCCGGGACGAAAGGGGCTTTCGAGATGATCGGCCAAGCGCTGGAATGCCTTCGCCGGGTGGGCTATCCTTCGGAGGAGCTGTTTCTTGCCGCCAGCACGGTGATCTGCCGGCAGAACCTGGCGGAACTGGTCGAGCTGTGGCAATGGCTGCGGTCGCAGCGCATCGAACCCTATTTCGAAATCCTCACTCCCCAGGCCAATGCCCTGCAAAACACCTGGCTCGATGTCGAGGCCGCCGAGCTGCGCGAGCTGTTCACCCGGCTTGCCGCCCTGGATCGGGAACGGTTCGGCCGGGAATGGGAGCCGCAGCCGCCGCTGGTTGGCAACCGCTGCATGCGGCACCAGGTCTCCTGCGTGGTCACCGCCTGCGGTGAGGTCATGCCCTGCGTCGGGGTGACCATTCCCCTGGGCAATGTCCGCAACCAGCGGCTGGCCGATATCCTCAAAAACAGCGAGGTGGTCAGGAATTTAAAAAATTACCGGGAGACGATCAAGGGACCTTGCAGGAGTTGCGAGAAAAGCGAGGAATGCTACGGCTGCCGGGGTGCGGCCTATCAAATGACCAGCGATTATCTCGCCTCGGACCCGACCTGCTGGCGCAACAGCACGATAGACTGCGTTGCGGGGCGGCCTGGCAAGTAATATCTTCCCACCCGGACGACAACCACCCCTACCAAAAAAGAAAGGCGGACCAGCCGATAGGTTGAGTAACTCTACCTATGCCACTGAGTCCGACTGATATGTGGAATGAAAGCTCCTGTTATCGCTTGGCCATGACTCACAACGGGGAGGCGTGCCGGTTTAGGGCAAAACCGAGAAGCTTATTGGGGGGAATGAGTTTCAAAGCAGTTTTGCTGTCTGTCATTGAGGTCATACCGGACTCAACGACCATCAGAACGGTATCAACGTAAGGAAGAAAGGCTATGGCATCCGCACCTTGTAACAAGGCAGGAACATCAAAGATGATATACCGATTCTGGTACCTGTTCTTCATTTCAGCCACTAGTTGTCGCATCTTCGAAGAACCAAGCAATTCCGTGCTCCCCTCAATAGTTTTCCCTCCGGAAATAAGAGTTAATTTATTTATTCCCGGACAAACAATAAGTTCTGAAAGCGGAGTGTTTTCCAGGAGATGATCGGCTATTCCGCGATCGCTTTCATACCCCAATTGTTTATGAATGCTCTGCTTGCGCAAATCGCAGTCCACAAGCATAACCGTTTGGTGAAATTCCTGGGCCATGGAAATAGCCAGGTTAATGGCTGTGAGGGTTTTCCCCGCACCTGGCCGAGGACTAGTCACCATTATGGTATTCCAGCCTTTGTCCTTTGTCCTCTGCTGGATCTGGGTCCGGAGTATTTTATACGCATCGGATTCTGACGTTTCCGAAAGTGCGGCCACAAAACGATTTTCTTTCAATTTCTTGGTATCAACAGAGACCTGCCGGGAAAGAGAATAGATGAAAGGCTCATTTTTTAAAGAGAATTCAGCTGTGGCGGCAAAAGCATCCGGATCATTTTCCGAAATGCCGGCTTGAAGATGGTTTCTCTTTTTAAGGGATTCTTGCAATGTCATAATTCCGGCCTTCTTTTTTATATCGCCCATCAAAGATTTTAAAATCGCTCCTATCTATTTTCAGATTTGCCGCTACTGCTAACAATTAAAAGTTAATTTTGCGCATCAATTTCGCCCAGAACACATACATATCCATCACAAAAAAGTGAAAGATCACAGGCACTATGACCAATACAGCCACTCCAAGGAGTGCATTCATGCGCTGTTGTTTTTTCTGCCCGGAGAGATCCCTGTCATTATAAATGACGGGGATAACTGACAAAACTGGAACATGCGTAGCTATGTGCAACGCCTTCCCGTCCCGAATAGTATCGTCGGTGATTTCAAGGACAGCTGTTAACCCGACGCTGCAACCAACCCCAAGTACTATGCCAATGAGGAAAATGGCGAGACGATTGGGCTTGTATGGTTTTTCGGGCATCAGAGCGGGGTCGATCAAGGTAAAGCGTTCACCTTTCTGGCCCTTTTCAAGTCCCTGCGCGACCCGTGCTTCCATAAACTTCTGCATAAGGTCGTCATACTTTCTCTTCAGACTGTCCCGCTCCATGAGCAGTTTTCTGTATTCCTGCTCAACAATGGGAGTTGCTTTAAGGTATCCCCGCAGCCTAGCGCTTTGTTTTTCATATGTTGCTATTTGCTGCTTCACTGAAGAAATTTCCGAACGCACACTACTCAACTGCGATGTAAGATTTATGTATGCTGGATTTGTCGGCTTGCCTACCCCTGAAACGCTATCATTTGGTGAAATTTTACCGGCCAGACTCTTTTCAATTTGGGCAATCTCATTTTTCAGATGGATAATATCGGGATATTTATCCGAGTATAAAGGCGTTAAACGATGCAACTCCAGCTTGAGCAGGCTCAATCCTTCCTGGTCAGCAATCTGAGGAGAGATTGTTGCGACCTCAGCAAGAAGATAGGCCTCCCTCTCCTTAAGGCCGCGCAGTTGCTCAAGAGTTCTTTCAATATTAATTTCAGCTGCATGCATATCCTGCATGTGTATTTGCGTCAACTCAGGCAATTCATTGATATGTTCTTCTTTAAAAGCGGCAATATTTGATTCAAACGCATTAATTGATTGTTCAATTTTATTTTTTTCATCTTCGAAAAAACTTGAAGCTTCCCGCACCTGTTTCTCCCGCACCTTGATGTTTTCTTCAAGATAAAGAGACGCCAGCACACTGGCCACGCGCTGCACCTTGGCGGGATCATTTTTTCCCTCATACGACAAAGTAAAGGCCACTGTGGCGTTGGTATTTTGCCCGGTACGCTTGTTGACGACCTCGGCGCTGATCAGTTTAAGGTCGATATCATCCCGCATTATATCTATTATTTCTTCTCTTGTTTTGTTCTTTTTCAGGTCAGCATACAACTCGTACTTATCTATAACCTCCTGCAAACGAGTTGTACTCATAATTTTTTGCTTAATCTCCTGGAGACGCTTCTCCACCAAACTTGTTACCGTTGTCTGGATATATTCAGCTGGAATCTCCTGATCTTCTACAAGGATTGTAGATGACGATCTATATACAGGCGGCAGCAAGATAGCAGCTGCTACTGCTATAATGAAAATGGAAGAAAAAGGAACTATAAGCACAACTCTTCTTCTTTTTAAGATAGCCAGGATATTCGAAATCCGCAAAATTTCATTCTCCAAACCAAATTCTCCGTTATTATATAATCTATATGACAGATAAAAAATTAAAATAATTGTTACAGATCATATTTATCAAAGCTGTGACGCCAATTCAACTGCACTAATATACTATTCTGCGTTCTACTGCTCTCCGCATAGCCATTGTCATCAATACGAGAAAAATTGTAACAGAACTCCAGTTCCAGATCATTTGTAATCTGATACAAACCCCTGGGGGAGACGTTGAAAGTATCTTCACTCGTATCAGTGGTCGAGATAATTTCTTGTTCAGTCGCCTCATTGCGGAAATAACTGGCCTCAATGCCAAGCCTGAGGTCCGATGACATTCTTTTCAAATAACTCCCCTTCAAGGCCATCCTTTTAACGCTGGTACCGTTGAAGCTGTCAGGTTGCAGATCGTAGGTGAAAGAAAGATTCATGGTCGATTTTTCGAATTGCCCATCAAGCGAGCAGTGGGCGGTTGTTCCCCATTCCTCAGTTTTCAAAAAAGAGCCATACACAGTTTCAATGAGTGAAGGCCCAGCCCAGGCGATAAGATTAAATTTTTCGTTCAGCTTCTTCTCAAAACCGAGAGCGGCGGTGGTGTAATCGGATTGTGAGAAATCGTAGTCGTAGCGACTGCGGGTCAGATGCAGCAACCCCGTTGTTTCAGCGACGAACCTGCTGAGATTATGGCTAAAATCCATACTATACGCCTGCGACGTGAAATCGGAATACTCAGGATCTTCATATATTGTTCTGCCAAGTGATGCCTTGGTCCCCATGGTAGTCTTTTCTGAAAGCGCCCAGTTCAATCCAAGGGCTCCTTGGTTTTGCTCACGTTTTGAATTGGTCGATACTAGGCCCGACGAGGTAATATCCCGATCTGACTGGTAATCATTTTTATACAGCCCCGAAGCGTTCGCCGAAAAGACAGGGCTTAGCGCATAGGCGCCATTGGCTGCAATTTCCGAATCAATGCTGTCAAGCTCACTTCTCTCCATGTAGGTAAAGGAATTAATTGTACCTTTGATATTGATGTCTCCCCGTTCATCTTGTTGCCGCAATTGAATTGCAGGAGAAACAACGGTGTACGAATCACTTTCTTTATCCTTTTCCGTAAAGTGGATATTGTCGTTGTATCTTGACCCTAAAGATATTTGAGGGGTAACGGTACGTTCAGCTCCCGCCACAGGCTTTGCCGTAAAAAAACAAATCAGCGAAACCGCCAGCAACAAGACGAAGATTGGTGCGGGTTGAAAACAGCTTGTGCCGTTCCGGCCCCAAAAAACGCTGCCGGAACGGCCGAGATTACGGCACAACAATGACGTCTCCCCTTTTCAGGAAAATATTTTGCTGCAAATTACGACCGCGGGAGACCTCATCGTAATCAAATGGAATAATAGAAGTTGCCCCATCGTCCTTAGTGCGAAAAATCTGGATTTCATCGCCTTCAGCAAAAGGGGTCAGGCCAGATGCCATGGCCAGCCCCTGCAACACATTTGTTTTGGCAGTGATCGGCCTGACACCGGGGGCATTGACACGGCCGATGATGTACACATTCATGCTGTTGACCTGCTGCACCGAAACAGAAATAACCGGATCTGTTATGTACTTCGTATACATTTCCTGCAACTGCTCGGAAAGCTCTTTAACCTTCTTACCCTCAACCATGAGCTCGCCCAGAAGAGGCAAGGATATATTCCCGTCGGGACGAACTGGCATGGCTTTTGTCAATTCGTTATTTTTCCAGACCATGATTTCAAGAACATCGCCGGCACCAATAGTGTACTCTTCGTGATGTCCAACAGGTTTTTTCTCGGAACCAGCTTTATGCTCACCAGCGAGGCCGGCGATCGGGACCTGCAGGATGCAGAAAACCAGGAGCAGTCTTCTCGCAAAGCCACCTACCAAACATTTCATCCTTGTCTCCGTGCTGTGTAATGTCATAAAATTTTTCCTCAATGAGCCTGTCGCTCAATGACCGGCTGCATGCCGCGTGTCTTATCGACCAACGGGGAGGAATTTCTAACTGTCGCGAGAAATGACGGGATAAAAGGTGTCGCTATTTTTGAGGACGGCAAACCCTCGCGACATTGCACAACATGCCTTCAGGACAGAAGCTTCATGATTTCCAACGCCTTATTCTTCCAAGGGAAATCAGTGTCACCTTCCACAGCTTTCTTCAGACGTTCCCTGGCTTCGTCTTTTTTTCCCATGGAATGGAGAATCACCCCTAGATGATAATTCAGCAACGGTTGTTCCGGATTCTGATCAAGGGCCCTTTCCATATACCCCCTCGCCTTTTCGTGATCGCCAACCTTGTGATAGGCCCAGCCTACCGTATCCAGCACGGTGGGATTTTCGGGGTTTAATTTCAAAGCAAGTTTGGCCAGCTTCAAGGCCCGCTTTGCATTCTCTTCATTGGGCGCTTGTTCGCTGAGGAGAAAGGACAGATTGTTGGCCGCAGCCCAGTCATTCGGAATTTCCCTCAGGGCATTCTCGTACACTTCAAGGGCCTGTTCCGTAGCCCCTTTCTTTTGATACAGCGCACCCAAGGTAGAATAAGCCGCGCTGTTTTTCGGGTCGGCGGCAATACCTGCTTTCAATTGTTTAATGGCTGCGTCCATTTTTCCTTGCAGGAGCGCAAGAGTGGCAAGATTGTTGTGCGGGTCCTGCCATTGCGGCTGGAGAGAGACCGCCTTGGCAAGAGACTCCTCAGCCTTAACGAACTCTTTCTTGCCCAGATAAATACGACCGAGCAGGTTGTGGGCCACAACGTCTTCAGGCATTTTCTTGATTCTTTCCCGACAGAGATTGAGAGCAGCGTCGTACTGGTCGGCGGCCAGGTTAAACTTGACAAGTTCTTCAAGCAGGATGGATGAATCGGGATTTGCCCGATATCCTTGCAGCACCATGGCGATGGCCTTGTCCGCGTTCCCTTGTTGCGCATACAACTGGCCCAGTTTGATATAGCCCGCGGCTATGGAGGGAGCCTGCTCCACCACCTCTATGAAAATCGCTTCAGCTAGTGCATATTTGGCCTGTTCCACGTAATAGCTTCCCAAATCAACCTTGAGCCGTTGATCGTCCGGATGTTCGGCTACCACTGCACGCAGCAGGCCTTCGGCGCCCGTCACATCTCCCTTCAACCTGAGCAGTCGCGCAAGCACCACCGGAATTTTTGCGTTAGCCGGATTAGTCTTTCTTGCTGTCTGCAGAGCCGCAACAGCCATGTCCTGCTGCTTGTTGAGCAGAAGCGACTCAGAGAGTCGCAAGTGCGCGTCGACAAAATCAGGTCGCTCGTTCACCACCTGCCGAAAAGCAGCGACTGCATCGTCAAGATTGCCGGCAAGAATATCCATTCTGCCTTTCAGATAGAGCCCATCAATACTTTTAGGATTTTCCTTTAATGCAGCGCGAACCTGTTCCTCAGCGTTATCGATATCACCCAGCAAAAAATAAATATCAGCAAGCTTAATGCGTGTATCAATAATTCCAGGGGCCGCCGGGTCTTTATCGAGTTTTAAACACTCCTGCAGAACCTGCAGGGCTTCATCGTGACGCCCCATCCGGGACATCACTTGCTGCAGAGCAAAGCGTAATTGAAAGTTTTCTGGATTAGCTGAAATACTCTTCACTAGAGTTTCCTCGGCAATGGCAGTTTCGCGAACAGAAAGATAAAATGATGTTACATTTGTCCATAAAGAGATATTTTTATGGTCATTTGCAAGAGCTGCATCGATAAATTTCAGAGCTTCATCTCTACGTTCTGTTTTCCAGAAAAGCCGAACCAGAGCTATTTTGTGAACATCCTTGTCAGGTTGGAGCGAAACTAGCTCCATGATCAAAGCGATGGCATCCTCGGTCCTTTTCTGCATATCGTAAACATTGACTAACAATGCTTTCAATTCAACGGAATTGGGATTTACCTTTATTCCATCCAAAATGACCAATTCGGCCTTATCAAAATCTTTATTATCGAGGTTAATTGCTGCAAGAAGCTGATATATTTCATATTGATTGTTCCCATCTTTTAATAGTTTATTAAGAATTTCCACACATTCTTGTTCTTTCTGATTAGCCAGGAATAACCTGGCCTGCAAAAAAAGGCCCTCTTGGCTTTGAGGCTCCCATTGCAAAATAGCTTGAATTCTTTCCTCGGCTTTTTCTGGCATTTTTGCAGCAAGAAAAAGCTTGGCGAGCTCTATTTGCGCTTTCGCATGGTTCGGTTTTTTTTCAACCGCGCTGTTGAAATTTCCAAAGGCCTTCTGCGGGTTGGCTTTTTTTAATTCCACCAAACCTCTTACGTAGAAGGCATCGGCAAAATTCGGATCAAGCTGCAAGGCATTGGTCAATTCTATATTGGCCTTTATGTAATCACCCTGCTCATACAGTTTTTCTCCTTTTGAATAAAACCTCATCTTCTTTTCCTCAGTGCTCGAACAGGCACCGAGTAAACTTATCATTAAAATGCAAACTATTATTTTTTTAATAGTATTAAAATACATATCTCTCTCGAGCCCCACAATACGTAATGTAAAAATAAATAATAATTTAGATAGCGCCTTTTCTCTGCAACACAACCAATATCGTCTTCAACAGTATTTTGATGTCATCTGCAAAATGCCAGTTGTCAAGATATTGGCAATCAAGTTCCACAACCTTTTCAAAATCATTGATTTTATTCCGTCCGGAAACCTGCCACAAACCGGTAATACCAGGCTTGGCGGCTATTCTCTTCAAGTGCTCCAGTTGATACATTTCGACCTCCTGAATGGTGGGAGGTCGAGTGCCCACAAGACTCATTTCTCCTTTCAGCACGTTGAAAAATTGAGGCAGTTCATCGAGAGAAGTTGTCCGCAGCCATTTTCCAACCTTGGTCACACGGGGGTCATTTTCAAGCTTGAACATGTGGCCATTCATTTCATTCTTGCTCAGCAGGTCTCTCTTCAACTCTTCCGCGTTTTTGTACATGGTTCTGAACTTGTAGAGCTCAAAAATTCGTCCATGCTGCCCCTTTCTCTTTTGCTTGAAGATCACAGGACCGGGGGAATCAAGCTTTATGGCGAGCGTGACAAAGGGGAGCACGCAAAGAAAAATCAAGAATCCCACCGCGCCCCCAACGATGTCCAGGATACGTTTATAGAGCAGGCCATTGGCGCTGAAGCTGTCGGCCTGAAGATTGATAAAAGGCATTCCCTGGCAACGCTCAACTGTGATGGCATACTCGCCCGGATGCCAGAGTGACGGCAAAATCCTGACAGACACCCCCATTGTTTTGCAGATCTGGAGGTATTGCCGCAGATTGGTGCTTCGATCACCATTGAGGGCAAAAACAACCTCATCAACAGGTGTTTCACGCAATATATCCGGCAGCGCCTCTATTGAGCCAAGGCAGTTGCCCTCGCATGGCTCCCCGGTTTTCTCGCAGAGCCTGCCCACGATACGGTGGCCCCAGCTTAACTGTTTATGCAGTGCGCGCGAAACGGCCTGACCTCTAACATAATCGCCAACTATCAGGATTTTTCTGGCCCGTTCACCTTTTCCGGCACGCTTAACAATGTAATAAGTTGAAATTGAACGAAACAGTGCGATGCTGGTAAAAGTGAAAGCAGCAAACAACAAAAGAAAAGTGCGTGGATATTGCGCTGGTCCAAAAAGAAAGATAATTGAGCTCAGAAATGCAAAATCGATCAAAACAACTTTCAGAATAGAGAACACAACCGTACCCAATCGAGCAGGAGCTCTGTCCCCATAGAGTCCCCAATAACCTAAAAAATAATTATTGATGAACATCACACCAATAATTGAATACAGAAGAGTGAATTGATCAGGAACCGGATCATCGCTCAAGAATCCACCCAAAAAACAACAGGCATTATACGCTGAATAGCCGGCGAAAATAACCAACAAGGCGTCCAGTCCCATAAGGACGATGTTTATAATGTAAACCTGTTGCTGCAGCATCGAACCACTATATCACTTCAATTCCGACATTTTCTTATCAAACAAACTTTGCCGACCCTCTATCCGGGTGAGGAAGGCGATGAGCAGCATATAATGCATTGACCTAAGAGGATTTTGCGAAATGAACGGTGCAGGTGATGCCATACAAGGCCCCAGCGCGCCGGAGCTTTGAATGAGAGAGAAGCTGCACAAGACTGGACCTTGTTCGCGAGGCATGGCCGCTCCTACGCCTCTATATGATGTATCGGAGGAGCGGGCCACGCCCGCAATGTTGCACGTTCATTTTGCAAAAGGCTCCTTAGGATACTCTATTTGAAAAATGGATTTTTAGAGTATCCATGTTAGATAATGATTTCGTTTCTATTATTAATTGATCAACCGCCTTTTGTATCTATGAGAGATGGGCCAATATTTAAATATTGGTACCAGCCACATCCTGAATATTTATCTCGATTCATACTCATGAATGCAGAAACACTTTTTTCTGGTTTGCAGTTTTTCAACATGTTTAAATCTTTTTTTAGCCGAATCGTTACATGATCAAAACAATCCAATGGTTATATCGGATTCCCGTTGAGGCAACTTCATGCTGAAGAATGCACCGGCTCTATCCTCCTGAACCGCATGAAATTGGTTCAAGATGATATTATGAACGGCCTTTCCTCATGCGGTCATCGTTTCGGCCACAGGGACGCCAGGAAGTGGATAGGGAAAAATTGAGCATACTTTCAAAGAGGCCATGGACTGAAAATGAAAATTCGAAAAGCTGTCTTCCCCGTTGCCGGCCTGGGCACACGTTTTCTTCCGGCAACAAAGGCCATGCCCAAAGAAATGCTGCCCTTGGTGGATAAACCGATCATCCAATACGCGGTTGAAGAGGCGCTGGCTTCAGGAATAGAAGAGATCATTTTTGTGACAGGCAAAGGCAAAAGTGCCCTTGAGGACCATTTCGACAGGTCTTATCAGCTGGAAAATATGCTGCGGGAGCGAAACAAAGACCTTCTGCTCAAAATTGTCGAATCCGTGGTTCCGACTACGGGCACCATCGTCTACACCCGACAAAACGAGCCGTTGGGGCTCGGTCATGCCATCTGGTGCGCCCGCAACATCATCGGGGACGAACCATTTGCCGTGCTCCTTGCTGATGACGTTATCCAGTCCGATGTGCCGGCTCTGTCGCAGATGATGGACCAGTTCGACCGGTTGCGCGCTTCCATTGTCGCCATTGAAGAGGTGCGGCCCGAAGAGACTTCCCGATACGGCATTGTGGCCCCTGAAACCTATATGGACAACGTGATCAAGATCAAGGGCCTGGTCGAAAAGCCAAAACAGGAAGATGCGCCCTCCAATATGGCCATCATCGGCCGCTATATCCTGACGCCGAAGATTTTCGACATCCTGGGCAAGGGCATTGTGGGAGCTGGCAATGAGATTCAGGTCACCGACGCCATGTCCATCCTCCTCGAGAAACAGCCTATCTTCGGCTTCAAATTCGAGGGCAAGCGCTTTGACTGCGGCGACAAGGCCGGCTGGCAGATGGCCAATCTGGCATTTTCATTGGAACGGCCCGAGTTGCGAGACGAACTGCTCCCCTTTCTTGAGCAGACGATGATAGGCAACCTTGCACTTAAAAATTAAGGGCCCGCGACCATGCACATCCTTGTCACCGGCGGTGCCGGATATATCGGCAGCCATACCTGCCTGGAACTCCTCCAGGCAGGTTATCAGGTTATTGTTGTCGACAACCTTTTGAACAGCAAAAAGGAATCGCTCCGACGAGTGGAAGTGCTGACCGGGAAAACCATCAAATTCTACGAAACCGACCTGCTCGATCGCCGGGGTCTTAACCTGATTTTTCAGGAAAACACCATCGACGCGGTCATTCACTTTGCCGGACTGAAAGCCGTCGGCGAGTCGGTTGCCAACCCCTTGATGTATTATCGAAATAATATCGTCAGCACCCTGGTGTTAAGCGAAATCATGGCCGCTCACCAGGTGAAAAATATCGTGTTCAGCTCATCGGCCACAGTTTACGGCAACCCGGCAAAACTGCCGATTTCCGAAGAGTTCCCCTTGGCCGCCACCAATCCCTACGGCAACTCGAAACTGTTCAATGAACACATCCTGCAAGACCTGCATCGTGCCGATAACGCCTGGAACATTGCCCTGTTACGCTATTTCAATCCGGTCGGTGCCCATGCCAGCGGCCGCATTGGCGAAGATCCCAACGATATCCCCAACAACCTGATGCCGCTTGTCGCTCAGGTAGCGGTGGGGAAACGGGCGGAACTCTCGGTGTATGGCGATGACTACCCCACATTCGACGGCACCGGAGTGCGCGATTACATCCATGTGGTTGATCTTGCCCAGGGGCATATCAAGGCGATCGAAAGGCTGAAAACGAATCCGGGAATCGTGATCTATAACCTGGGAACCGGGAAAGGCTACAGTGTGCTTGAAATGGTGGAAGCATTCGAGAAAGCATCGGGTCGCACAATCCCTTATTCAATTGCTGCCCGGCGTCCCGGAGACATTGCCGCCTGCTACGCCAACCCTGACAAAGCCAAGCGGGAATTAGGCTGGGAAGCCAGATACCACATCGAAGCCATGTGCAAAGATGCCTGGCGCTGGCAATCGGAAAATCCGAATGGTTATGAATGAACCGCGTTGTCCATTTGTTGCCCGTATCCTCAAAAGTGGTACCGAGAGGATCGCATTTTTTACAGACTCACCCCTTCAACCAAGCGCTCTCACGAGTTTTGCTTGCACCAAGGATTGTGCTGCATGATAACCCCTGTCATACTCTGCGGCGGTAACGGGACCCGACTCTGGCCCCTTTCCCGCGATCTGTATCCAAAACAACTATTGACCCTGACTGGGGATACAACGCTCCTGCAGCAGACTGCCTTGCGTCTTGCCGGCATGGAGGAGGTCGGTCCTCCTCTTATTCTCTGCAATGAAAACCACCGTTTTTTAGTGGCGGAACAACTCCGCCAGGTTGGCATTGAAGCAGCAGCAATCATTCTGGAGCCTGTCGGACGAAACACGGCTCCAGCAGCCGCTCTTGCCGCACTCCACACCAATGGCTCCACGAACGATGCCACCCTTCTTATTCTGCCTGCCGACCACCTTATCAGAGACATTGAAACCTTCCGGAAAATTGTGGTGCAAGGGCAAGCAGTAGCCCGGAAAGGAAGACTGGTCACTTTTGGAATCGTCCCGGCAAGCCCTGAGACAGGATACGGCTATATCAAAAGAGGAACCAAGATAAAAGACAACCCCAACGCGGCATTTGAAATCGCCCACTTTATCGAGAAGCCAGACATTGCAACGGCAGTAAAATACTTTGCCGCTGGCTCCTATTCATGGAATTCCGGCATGTTCATGTTTCAGGCTTCCATATTTATCGATGAATTGAAGGCGCATAACAGAACAATGTATGAACAATGCCAGCATGCCCTGGCCGGTGCGAAAAAAGATCTGGATTTCACCCGGATCGACAAGGATGCCTTTTCCGCCTGTCCCAGCGATTCCATTGACTACGCGGTAATGGAGAAAACCCGTAAGGGTGTGGTCATTCCTATTAATGTGGGCTGGAACGACATCGGTTCATGGTCGGCTTTATGGGATGTCGGACATCAGGATGACAACAGCAATGTCACCCACGGGGACGTCCTGCTGGAAGATACGAAAAATTCCTTTATTTATGCCGACAGTCGGCTTGTTGCCACCATTGGCATCGATGACGTCATCATCGTTGAAACGGTTGATGCGGTTCTTGTTGCCCCGAAGGATCGAGTCCAAGATGTCAAAAAGATTGTAACCCGGCTCAAGACAATGGGGCGTGAGGAGGCAAACCTCCATCGCAGGGTTTTCCGGCCGTGGGGCTCCTACGAAGGGGTGATCGGCGGCGAGCGTTTTCAGGTCAAACTGATCACGGTTAAACCGGGAGCCATCCTCTCCCTGCAGATGCATCATCACCGGGCCGAACACTGGGTTGTGGTCAGAGGCACGGCACGGATCACCAAGGATGAGGAGGTGTTCTTCCTCAGTGAAAACCAATCGATTTATATCCCCCTAGGCGTCACCCACCGCCTGGAAAATCCTGGCGTGATTCCACTGGAACTCATTGAGGTGCAGTCCGGCAGCTATCTCGGCGAGGATGATATCAAACGGTTCGAAGACAATTACGGTAGGGTGGAAGAGTAACATGTCGGCCCACAACACTGCCAAAGCAGCTCCCCTCAATTTCGCCCAAATGGCCCCAAGTCGATGAAGAAGAAAGCCTTAATAACCGGAGTAACAGGGCAGGACGGCGCCTATCTCGCCGAATTCCTTTTAGAAAAGGGTTATGAGGTGCACGGAATAAAGCGGCGGAGTTCCCTGTTCAATACAACGAGAATCGACCACCTCTATCAGGATCCCCATGAAAAGGAACGGCGTTTCATCCTGCATCATGGCGATCTGACCGACTCATCCAGCCTTATTCGCATTATTGAAAAGGTACAGCCCGATGAACTCTATAACCTAGCCGCGCAATCCCATGTCGCGGTGTCCTTTGAGGAACCGGAATATACGGCCAATTCCGATGCGCTGGGGACATTGCGGCTCCTGGAATCCATTCGAATCCTTGGGTTAACAAAGAAAACCAGGTTTTATCAGGCCTCCACCTCGGAGTTGTTCGGCAAGGTCCAGGAAGTTCCCCAAAAGGAGACAACGCCCTTTTATCCCCGCTCTCCCTATGCGGTGGCCAAGCTCTATTCCTATTGGATCGTGACCAACTATCGCGAAGCCTACGGTTTGTACGCCTGCAACGGCATCCTGTTCAATCACGAGTCGCCTCTGCGGGGCGAGACATTCGTCACCAGAAAGATCACCAGGGCGCTTGCCCGCATAACATTGGGCCTCCAGGATTGCCTGCACTTAGGCAATATGGATGCAAAACGGGACTGGGGCCACGCCCGTGATTATGTGGAAATGCAATGGCTGATGCTGCAGCAGGAAAAACCGGATGATTTTGTCATCGCCACGGGCGAACAATACTCGGTCAGGGATTTTGTCGATGCCGCGGCCGGAGAAATGGGCCTTATCCTGCGCTGGGAGGGCAAAGGCGTAGATGAGGCCGGCGTAATAGAAGAAGTGCTGCCCAAGGGTTCTGGATTCTGCGCCAAAAGAAAGGAAATCAATCCGCAGGCTCGGGACCTGAAGCCAGGCGATATCGTTGTTCGTGTCGATCCCCGATATTTTCGACCTACCGAAGTGGAAACACTGCTCGGCGACCCGACCAAGGCCCACGAAAAATTGGGTTGGAAGCCGAAAATTCGCTTTACCGATCTTGTCAGAGAAATGACCTGCGCTGACCTGGACGAAGCCCAGCGCGACGCGCTCTGCAGAACAGAGGGATTTCAAACATTTAATTATCATGAATAAAACCAGCAAAATATATGTTGCCGGTCACCGGGGACTGGTTGGCTCTGCCATTATGCGCGCGCTTGCAGCGAATGGGTATACCAATATTATCACTCGCACCAGTCGAGAGCTGAACCTCATCAACCAGCAGGAGGTGGCCGCTTTTTTCGCTCAGGAAAAGCCGGAGTATGTTTTTCTTGCCGCCGCCAAAGTCGGCGGCATCCATGCCAATGACACCTACCGGGCCGAATTCATCTACAGCAACCTGATGATTCAAACCAATATCATGCACCAGAGTTATCTGCATGGTGTCCAAAAGCTCCTCTTTCTCGGCAGCTCCTGCATTTATCCCAAGCTGTGCGCCCAACCAATGAAAGAAGCCTACCTGATGACCGGGCCCTTGGAGCAAACGAACTCACCCTATGCGGTGGCCAAGATAGCCGGCATTGAAATGTGCTGGGCCTATAACCGCCAATACGGCTGTCGTTTTATTCCCGTAATGCCCACCAATCTGTACGGGGAGAACGATACCTTCGACCTGGAAAACTCCCATGTTCTCCCGGCCCTGATCCGCAAGTTTCATCTCGCCAAGCTGGCTGCGGCAGGTGATCTCGCCGCGATCATACGGGATGAGCAGCGCTTTGGCCCTCTCCCGGCCGACATCAGGAACGCCATCGGTTTGAATGCCCACTCTACAAAGTTGACCCCGGAAGCTGCCGACGCAAAGGTAGTGATCTGGGGGACCGGAACACCAAAACGGGAATTTCTCCATGTGGACGACATGGCCGATGCCTGTGTCTTTATCGTGAACGGCGATTTTTCCTTTCTCAAAACAGCCTGCGGCCAAGCGGAAATACTTTTCAATATCGGCGCCGGAGCGGACCAAACCATTAAGGAACTGGCCCTCATGGTCAGGGATGTGGTTGGTTTTCAGGGCGAGATCGTTTTTGACGACTCTAAGCCCGACGGTACGCCCAGGAAACTGCTGGATGTATCAAGAGTAGAAGCCTTGGGATGGCAGCCGATAATTGAGCTCAAGGAAGGGATCGGGCAGGTATACAGGTGGTATCAGCAAGTTGGGTCATAAAAATATCTGATTACCACTGATCTTCAGCCGGCATCACGCAGGGAACACGATATTTTGACCTACCCTACAGACGCATCTGTCGCTGCTCCAACTCCGGCAAACAACGCCCGAATGGTTTTCCTGCTGAGCCTTTTGCTCATTAGCTGGATAGGCATTCTCTTCGTCGAATCCGCTCGGCCGCCAGCCGAATTTCAGGGACTGATCCCCCACCTCGATAAGGCCGCCCATTTTGGCGCATTCAGCATATTGGGCATGCTGGCATGCGGCCTGTCGCTCAAATTGAACCCCAAACCCCGTATCCCGATATTTTCCATGCCGTTGGCGGGAGCGACACTGTGCGGTGCCCTTGAAGAGTGTCTTCAAATATTTGTCCCCGGCAGAGTGGCCAGCATCCTGGACTTGCTGGCAGATATAAGTGGAGCAATCTTCGCCATCCTGCTGATTAACCGTATTAGAGCAACAGGCCGGAAGGCACTCGGCAGCAAAGAGTAGGGCCCATTCTGCGAGTACTTTTTCACGAGCCAATTCTATGGATTTTTTGCTTCGCGCGCCGAAGGCATGAGTTGTTGTAGTGTTGCGCAGGCTGGGAATTGAATTGAGCAAGAGGTTCTCGGCATTTCGTATAAACAGATGAATTGGCTCTGCACATGAGGACTATGTGATTTTCTTTCAAGCAGTTACAAAAACACCGGAACAGAAGAAGACACTGTTCCTCGTGCTCACTCTTTTGATTTTGACGCTCATTCTTTTTCGTGATGCGGCATCGGCCATGGTCGACTCCTGGCAACAGGAAGAATACAGCCATGGCTATCTGGTGCCGTTCATTGCGCTTCTCCTGCTGTGCAACAAAATGAACGAAGAGCGGATCGCGGCCCGCAACTCCTGGTTTGGCTTCGGTCTCGTCGTGGCGTGCGTAATCGCCCAATTTTTACTCCAAGTCGCGGGGGTCAATGGCCTCCAGCCCCAGGTCTTTCTCCTCGCCCTCATCGGGATATTCATCCTGTTCTATGGCCTCAAAGCCTCGCTGACGGTCGCGGGCCCGCTCCTGATTGTGCTGTTCGCCGCTCCGCTGCCCAAATTCTTTTATTACACCATGTCGTTCAACATGCAGATGCTGTCGACCTCGCTAGGCACGGCGATACTGAGGTTGCTCGGCATCACTGTCCTTCAGGATGGCAACATCATCGATCTGGGCACCTACCAGTTGCAAGTGGTCGAGGCCTGCAACGGCCTGCGTTACCTGTTTCCGCTGATGTGTCTCGGCTTCATACTGGCCATCATGTTCAAGGCCTCGTTGTTGAAGCGGACCATTCTCTTCGCCTCCACCCTGCCCATCGCCGTCGTCATGAACAGTCTGCGCATCGCGCTGATCGGCGTGACGGTCGACCGCTGGGGTCAGGAGATGGCCGAGGGAGTGCTTCACGATTTTGAAGGCTGGGTTGTTTTCATGGGATGCGCCCTGATCCTGATGATCGAAATTCAGATGATGAAACGGATCGGCGGCAAAGGCGAATTCGATTTTGAAGGCATCCGGCTTCCGTCCTTCAAGACCCTGCCTCGCCCCGATGTAAGCGCACCCGGTCTGGCTGCCATTGCATTTGCGGGTTTTGCCCTTGCCGCGAGCATTGCCTCGCCCTTGCTCTTTCCTCACCACATCCAGCCGGTACCCCTGGCCAAGCCGCTGACCCAGTTCCCTTTGCAACTCGGCGAGTGGACAGGCCGGATGGGTAAACTCGACGACAAGATGCTGGATGTTCTCGGCACCAAGGACTACCTGATCGCTGATTTCGCCAAAACCGGCAAACCGCCGGTGAACCTGTACGTGCTGTACTACCCCCAGCAGGACGGCACGAGCAATCAGGCCGTGCACTCCCCTTCGGTCTGCATCCCTGCAGGAGGCTGGACGGTCATGGCAAAAAACGTCGAAACGATCATGCTCGACAACGGGCAGACGTTGAACGTCAACAGGATGGCGATCTCGAAAGATGCGACACAGCAGCTTATTTACTACTGGTTTGTTCAGGACGGATTTTCTGCGGCAGATGCGAACATTTCCAAACTGCATCTCCTGCAAAGCGCGCTGTTCAAGGGCCACGCAAACGGGGCCATGATCCGCCTGACCACGACCATGAAAGGAGACGATCCAGAACGGGCTTCCGACCAGATCTTTATCGGATTTCTTCAGAATGCGTTGCCTGCCTTGAACGATCATTTGTTTTCCACGGCCAACCAACGGTAATCAAGACAAAGCCGGCAACCGGGATGCGGAACGGATAATGTTTTTTTTCGGGACATTGATGTGGATCGACGACGAGCACCACTCGTCCCCCAATAACAAGAACAGAGAAGTCGAATCGTATTTCAGACAGATAGCTCTTCTCTCCGCCACCCTTCGCGCCTCCTTCGCCGCCGATCTGCATGTCTTCACCAACGATGCGAAACGGATCTCGACCTGGTTCCGCACAAAAAAATCGGCTCCGATAATCATCGCCATCGCGCCCAGCATAACGGTTCCCTCGAGGATAGGCTTCTACAGCGCCCATTATAAATTGGATGCCTTGGCGGCGGGGCTTGACTTGCTCCGGGGGGCCGGCGACATGTTTATTCTCCTGGATACCGACGTTATAGCGCATCATCCATTCAGCGCCGAGCAGGCGGAGATGATTTCCAGAGCCGATCTTGTTGTCTACGATATCTCGGATCAGGTTTTTCCGGCCTATGGCGCTGCGACTGTGATCAGGGATATCGAGCGGGTCGCGCATAATTCGTTCATCGACCCCAAATGGTTTGGCGGCGAGTTCATCGCAGGAAGCAAGCGGGGGCTAACGCGCCTTATCGAGCATGCGAGGGCGGTGCTGCACCGATATTTCGAGCATGCCGCCACGCTGCACCATGCCGGTGACGAGATGTTTCTTACAGCGAGTTTGAATGCGCTCATGAAGGAGCCTGGAGATCTTGCCATCGTGACCCAAAACCCCTACCGGCTGGTCAGCCGGCATTGGTCACGCAGCACGGAAAGGCCTATTGGTTTTCACCTGCGGCACAGCTTCGTTCATTGCCCCGGAAGCAAACCCGTGCTGGAGCTTCTGAGTTTGGTTAAGGCGCCAGGCTCGCGTCTGATTTCCATTTGCCTGAGGGTCTATCAGATGCTGGTTCTCGTATATCAGTCGGCCAAGGCAATCCTTAAGCAACCATCAATCATCCTGTTCATTTGTTCAACATGCTGACAACGGAATACGTCCTTGCACAAGGAAACGCCGCAATGACGAGTCCCCGGAAAACGGGGCTGCTCTATTCCCTTGCCATTTTGCTGTGCAGCCTTGATTTCAAGGCATCCTCCTCGGGAAAGGGGTTTGTTGTTCAGGCGCCCGTCTGGGGATTCTATTTTCTGTCCTTTGTCATAACCGTTTTCCAACTCCTCCTCGCCGAATCCCATGTTCGGGAAATGCGATACTTTGCGCTGGTATGCGTTTTCTTCCTCGTTTGCGTGACCATGGTCGGGGTTTGGTCACAACAGGAGATCTGGGCAATTTTCACCAATTGCCTGGCTTTTTCTGTTTACGTGACCGCAGCGGTTGCCACCCTGGTGACGCTGAAATTATGTTCCGACAGGACCTCCATGTTGCACAGCATGAAATATGTTTGCCTGGCTTTCATGGTTCTGCATTTCCTGGTGGTCTATTTTGTCGGTGGCGGTATCAATCTTGCAGTTTCAAGATACGAATACCTTTCCGGCGCAACGATACCGGCTTCCGCCCTCCTGTGCATCGGGGCCGTTCTTCATTTAGGTGGCAAAGAAATTCTTGTTGCGATTACGAATGTGGCCATCATTCTGATCTCGGTCACGCGCACCCACCTGGCCGTTATTGTCGGTCAGCTTGCGGCGGTCTTTCTCGCTGCTCCCGCCTTGGTGTTTCGTCCTGCAGTCATTAAAAAAATCGGTGCAGTGGCGTTGCTCGTCCTCTCCGTCATAGCCATCGACATAGTTGCTGAGACCGGCCTGACATCTCGCTGGCTGGCTCGATTGACTGCTGGGCAAACCATGAAAGCCGACCCGACCGCGTTAACCCGCTACGCGGAAGTCCATTATATGTGGGGCCAATTTACTGCCTCAATTACCCAATCCCTCCTGGGCAACGGCATCGCGGCGCGCACAAAACTCACCGGGCCGTCGGCGAAGTTGGCCGCAACGCTGGTCGGCAAAGGCAGCGTTACCTCGGTGCGGAGCACCGGCTTTGGGCATAACAATCATATGAGCGTGCTTTTCGTTGGCGGAGTGTTGTTTGGCGGGCCGCTGCTCTTCTTGAATTTTGCCAATGGCTTTCAAGCCTTGATTCTGATGCGGCGGTTATTCAGGCCGAACCCATATTCCCAGGAACTGGAGCAGATCGGGATATGGGGGGCGTTGATTGTCCTGGGCATGCTGGCCGTCGGCTTTTTTTCCGGGACATTCGCGGATCGCCCGGCTTGCCTGTGGTACGGTATTGGCACTGGCATGCTCTACTGGGCCAAGGAACAAGTCAATCAGTTACCAGCACAGAGGGAGATTCTGTAATGACCGGGCCGCATGCCATCGTAGTCGTTATGCTTGCTATCCTGAGCGCAATCTTGGTGGCCGACAACGGGATCGCGCACGCCAAACTTGTCCTGTCCGCCGACACCGGCAGACCAACGACCAGCACCTTCTCCTTCGGAGAAAAGGTGGAGGTCACCTTCACCATTGCCGGTCTGGCCGAAAACGGACAGACAACGCTTGTTCTTGATGTGCGCAACGAATTCGGCAAGAGCATTGCCAAGCCAGAACCTGTTGTGTTGTCAGGCAACATGGGGGGTAAGGCGCAATACGCTTTTTCCGCTCCCTCCACTATGCTGGGCTACTATGAAATCAGCGCCAAGCTCGTCGATGGCACGCCTTTGAGCGCCCTCGGCACGCGGCCGGCCGGCATCGTCAGTTACGCCGTAGTGCCCGACCCGCAAACCCGCATCGACTACGGCGATTCCTTTTCACGGTTCGGTTTGCAAGGGGGGTTTAGCACATCGGCCCTGGTTCTGCCCTACCTGGGCGCTCGCTACATACTTTCCGGGAACAATTGGGAACGGATGGAGCCCGATCATCCGGGGCAGTTCAAGGAAGAACGCAGCAAAGCCGATCAGGCCGGCAAGCGGCATCCGGCAAAAGCAGCAGAGAATGAAAGACCAATTTTCAACGGCAGGGAGTGGGCAACCTACCATATTTCAACGGTCACCACCGCGAGCCTACCTTCATGGGCGCTCAAGCCGAATACTTCAGGCACGATCTGCAAGAAATTCGGCGAACTCAATGAAGAGGGGGTGAAGGCACTTCCTGGATTTGCCCTGGCACACGCCAAGGCCTTTGCTGCTGATTACAGCACCCAGAAGAACCGATTTTACCAGGTCACTTGGGAGCCCGCCGCAGGTTGGTGTTATGGTGGTACTCCCGAGGGATTAGTCAAAATTTACGAACAATGCTACCGCGCCCTCCATCAGGGCGACCCACAAGCGATTGTCGCAGGGCCGACCCTGTTTCTTGAGAAAAACTCCTCGGCACAATTGGTCGATTTGTGGAAAGCCGGGCTCGGCCGTTCCATAGACGCCCTGTCGATCCACCCATATATAAGCGGGTGGCCCCCGGAAACACACGGCATGCCAACCATCCTCCGGGAACAACTGGCGGCCGCGCAAAAGGCCAAAGGCCAGCCAATCAGATTTCTGGGGACGGAACAAGGCTATACTGCCGCCGACCACGGCAATCTGAAGAAGGCCATGGGAGACATCCGTCTCACTCTGATGATGCTCGGCGAAGGAGCCAATCTGGACTTCGGCTTCTATGTTGCCGATTTTCTGGAAGATCCCAAGGAGAAAACGAACAAAGGATACGGCTATTACTGGAATCTGAACACCAGCATCAACTTCGGCACGGACAAACTGGGCCCAAAGATCATTGTCCCTGCCTATGCCGCGATGACCTATTTTCTCGATGGCACCACATCACGGGGCACCTTGAGCGATATTGAGGGCTCCCAATTGGGATACACGTTCAAGAAGCCCCATGCGACCATCGTAGCGGTCTGGGATTACAATGGCACTTCATCATACAAAGTTCCTGCCGGGGCAAAAGTCTGTGACTGGATGGGGAATTGTTCGGAGGCCAAACAACCGAAAATCACGATTGGCGGCGCCCCAACCTATTTCATCCAAGGGGATGTCCCATGAACCGGCCGTATCTCATCATTGCCGGTCAGTTCCCGCCGCCGGTCAACGGATTTGCGTATATTACCCAGGAAATGGCCAAGGCGCTGGCCGTCGATCATGCGGTAACCATTATCGACCTGGCACCGCACTTTCCCAAAAACGGGGTGCGCTATCACCTCCGCCGTTTAGCCCTGACCCTGAAGGGGATTTGGCCACTACTTTGCGGCAGCGTTCGGAAGAATCGTCATTTTTACATGGGGTGCGAGAGCAGGCTTGGTCTAGTTTACAACATCATCCTCTGCGCGGCCGCGCGCCTGTTACGCTATCCCACGACGATTCATTACCACAATTTTAACTACATAGACGGCCATAGCCGGTTGATGGTTTTATTGGTCCGCATTACAGGGAAACAATGCAGACATATTTTCCTGTGCGAGACAATGGCCGAGTGTTTTGCGGCACGCTATCAAACCACCATCAGGTCCTTAATTCTACCCAACAGTGCCTTCGTCGAACCCGTATCTTTGCCTCCCCGAGTCAGATGGGCGGATCAACCTCTGGTCGTCGGTCTGCTGAGCAACCTCAACAATGAAAAAGGGTTGGACCTCTTTCTCGAACTGATGCGTCGCATAGCGCAGCAGGGTTTGCATATCAAAGGGGTATTGGCTGGGCCCGCCCAATCCAATATCGAACGAGAAGCCATTTCCTCCGCATGTCTTGAGCTGAACGAAAGGTTGGATTACAAGGGACCTGTTTATGGGCCCGAAAAGGAGGCCTTCTATCGCTCCATTGACGTATTTATTTTTCCGACACGTTACGAAGCACAGCCGACAGTCTTGTTTGAAGCACAGGCTCACGGTGTTCCATCTGTGACTTATGACCGCGGATGCATTTGCTCCCAGGTGGGGTCGTGTGGCCTGGTCATTCCCGAAAATCAGGATTTCGTCGCTCATGCTCTTTCCTGGTTGACAGAATTGCTTAAGGAACCAGAGATCCTCGCTCAACTCAAAATTAAGACGCAGATGGAGTTTATTAATATCCGCCGACAAGCGGAACAGACCATTGGCACTCTTTTTACGACAACAAATAACTCTCCGTAACAACAATCGCGTCCGATTCTCTATCAAGAAAAACCCATTGCGCACAAAAAGGAAGATGGGAATGAATGCACGGCACCTGTTCTACCAAAATGTCGCCACCAAACTGATCAAAGATAAAAACGTTTCGCTCCTTGTCTGCGGCGGAGGAGCTCTCGACCAAGAGGTACTTCAAAAATCGGGATTTCATGATGTTACCATTTCAAATCTCGACACCAGGGTGACAGGCGACGAATTCGCCCCCTTCAAATGGAAATACGAGAACGCTGAATCCCTCACCTTTCCTGACGAATCGTTTGATTATGTTGTCATTCATGCCGCCATGCATCATTGCTTCTTGCCGCACAAGGTTTTGACAGAGATGTATCGTGTGGCCAGAAAGGGGGTGCTCGCTTTTGAATCGCGCGATTCGGTGACGATGCGGTTACTGGAAAGACTAGGAGTGGCATGTTCCTATGAACATGCCGCCGTATATTTCAACGACTGCCAATACGGCGGCGTCAACAACACCGAAATACCGAATTACGTCTATCGGTGGACGGAGCGGGAAGTAGAAAAATGCATTCAATCTTATGCTCCTCATTTTAAACATAAATATGTCTTTGAATACGGTACAGCTTTTCCTGCCAGCGCTGAACTCGAAAACAAGAGCGCATTAAAACGATATCTATTGCGTTTAATGAGCCCTTTCTATCGGGGTTTCGTCAAAGTTTTCCCCAACCAGCAGAATTTATTTGCTTTCTACATTGAGAAACCCATCAAGGAGCCGGGGTCCCTTTTCCCTTGGCTTATGTATGACGAAAACAAAAAGGTAACATTCAACCGTCAATGGGGAGAAAAGAGATACAAACAACAAGCTGTCTTTTCTCCCACCCCACCCACCCATCCATCATCGTCCCCAACCATTCGATGAGAAATACGGCCGTGCATAGTAAACCCATCCGGATCGACATCTGGCACAATATCCTCTGGTCGAAATACAAGGGCGAGGTGTTCTCTTCCCTGCACCGATTGAACAACGGCGAATTCGACATCCGGTTCATCCAATTAGCCGAAACGGAAGGCAACCGCACCAGTTTGGGAGAGGTCGATCTCGCCCATCATCGCTATCCTTTTGACCTCCTTTTCAAGGGGTCTCTCGACAAGGTCAGCCTGGGCAGGCGGATGACGACCCTTTTCCTGCGCACGCTCAAATCGGATGCCGATCTGGTCCTGCTCACCGGCTATGAAAAAATGGAGTGCTGGCTGCAATTTTTCCTTATCAGACTGAAGGGCAAGAAAACAGCCCTGTTCTGCGACTCGACCATCCACGACAACAGACAAACTGTGCTTAAAGGGCTGTTCAAGCGCTTCATCTTCCAGGCTGCCGATGGCATTTTCGGTTATGGCTTGCGCAGCAAGGAGTATGTGATCCATTATGGCGCCAACCCGGAGAAGGTCTATTTCAAGTGCCAGGCCGCGGCCCTTCCCTTAATCTATTCTCCTGATCAGGCGCTGGCAGACCGGATCGCGATGGCGACTGGACCCGATGCCCCGCGATATCTCTATGTTGGCCGAATTTCGGCTGAAAAGGGGCTGAACACACTGCTGCATGCTTTGGCCCGCGTGAGGGCGCACAAACCGACGGCAACACTATGCCTTGTCGGGGCCGGCCAGGAGCGCGACAACCTTGAGCGACTGACAGAGCACCTGGATCTGAGAGAATCCGTCTGTTTTGCCGGAGGCAAAAGCGGCGCCGAACTCTTTGCCGAATACTCCCGCGCGACCTGCCTTGTCCTGCCCAGCCGCAGCGAGCCATGGGGACTGGTCGTCAACGAGGCCCTGGCCTATGGATGCCCGGTGGTTGTCAGTGCCCATTGCGGCTGCGTGCCTGAGTTAGTGATCGAAGGCAAAACCGGTTTTGTGCACAGAGTAGATGATATCGCAGACCTGGCGGCAAAGATGCTGGATGCGCTGCATCACTTCTCCGACATCGGGCAATCCGCGCAGGCCAGCATCGAGCACATGAAGGCATTCAGTCCCGATATGGCGGCAAAACAGATTATGCGGGGGATACGGGAAATTATATGCGTTTAAGATTGCAACAGAATGTGGCATGGGCTCTAGCCGAGGTCATCGCCTCCGGCCTCATTCTGTTCTTTCTCTACAGAATTGTTGTCAAGGATTTGGGCGTGGAGGCCCTGGGCATCTGGTCCATGGTCATGGCAACGACCTCGCTGGGCCGGCTGGCCGACATCGGCACCGCCGCCGGCCTGGGCCGTTTTGTCGCGATTGCCAGGGCCCAGAACGACGACCGCAAGGCCATGCTTATTGCCGAGACCGCCATCCTCACCAACCTGGTGTTGTATCTCGGCATCGCCGCTGTGCTCTGGGCGCCCGCCCATTACGGGTTGTCGCTCATGGCTTCCGGCATCTCCCTGGAAAAGGCGCGCGAACTCCTGCCCTATACCCTGCTTTCGTTCGTTCTGATGAGCGTGACCGCCGCGACGACCGGGGCTCTGGTCGGGCAGCAACGGTCGGATCAGAGAAGCATGGTTACCATCGCCAGCCTGTTCGTCCAGTTCACCGTCGCCCTGCTCTTCGTGCCGCATTACGGCCTGCCCGGCCTGGCATGGGCGCAGACCGCGCAATATTTATCAATCGTCTGTGCCAGCTGGACACTTTTCCTCAACAATCATTCCGGGACCTGGACCTTCCGTGTCCCTCTGAGGTGGCGCTTCGATGTCTTAAAAGAACTCATCGGTTTTGGCGTAAAGCTCCAGGCCGTTTCCATCGTCTCCTTTCTCTTCGAGCCGACGGTGAAGTTTTTGATGTCGGCGTTCGGAGGCCTCGAAACACTCGGCTTCTACGAAATGGCCCAGCGACTCGTGCTGCAAGTGCGGCAATTGATCGCGATGCCCAACCAGGCGCTTGTGCCGGGTTTTGCCCATCTGAAGGAATGCGAGCCGGAAAAGATCGAACCGCTCTACCACAAGGCCATGGCGCTGACGGTTGCAACCGGCCTGCCTCTGCTGGCAGGCGTGGCGGTGGCTTCTCCCGTAATTTCCGCCATATGGATCGGGCATGTCGATCACCTCTTCGTCCTGTTCACGCTCCTGCTGGCGGCCGGATGGTTTGCCAATCTCCTCGCCGCCCCGGCCTACCTGCTCGGGGTCGCGTTAGGCTACCTCAGGTGGAATTTTATCGGCACAATGGTCACGACGGTCGGCGCGGCTTTGCTCTCTTGCATTTTCGGTTTTTTGGGGGGCAAATTCGGCGTTGCCGTTCCGGCTATGGCGATGCTGGGGGTTGGCAGCGTATCGACAATGGTCATGAACTGCCGGGCGTTGGGTATCCGATTGTTTCCCGCTCGCTCTATTTTCTCGGATTTGCACGAGGAAATCCGGGCACGAATCAAAAAAGCATTTTTCAATCGATGCAATGGAAGGCGTGCGGGAGAAGATATTAGATCATGAAGAAAATTATCTATGTCTCCTGTGGGGATGACGGACACCGCCCCGAATACGATCGATTTTTTTCTAAAATTTTCGAAGAGATGCATGCTCAGGTCGAATGGGTGTCGGACTTTCGGCAGGCAAAAGACCAAAAGGCCGTTTTGTTCTACTCCATGTTTGACGGCACGCCATATCAAACTCTTTTCGCATTGAGACGGGCCGCTTTCCGGTCGATCCTCGGCAGGAAGACCGTCGGGCTCTTTTTTCGTCCGGAGGCCTGTTTGCACGCACCGACCTTGAAGCATCAGATAAAAAAAGCGCTGTTCAGGTTCACGGCGCACCTCCCCAACGTGTCTATCCTGACCATCCAGCCGTTTGCCGTCTGCCCGGCCTTCTCAACAATCGCGACCAATGGCATCTACGATCCGCAACTGTGGGATCTGCACTATCTGGCCGCTCCTTCCGAGGGCTCACCGGAATTGGAACGACGGATTGCGGCAGCGGCGCAGGGGAAGCGCATTGTGGTTGCCCTCGGTGGGCAGAACGCCTCGAAGGGGTTTGATTACCTGGCCGACCTCTGGGGTTCCTCCCCAAAGCTACGCGAGTCGTTTCTGTTTGTCGCCGCCGGGAAAGTCAGCGAGGAATCCTTGGATAAGGCCCGACAGTTCGAAGAACAAAATGGCTTCCTGCTGAACAGGTTCATCGATAACGATGAGTTGTTTGCCTTGTATAGAAGCGCCGACATCGTTTGGAGCTGTTATTCCCCACAATACAATCTGGCCTCCGGGATTCATGGCCGTGCCGTCCAACTAGGGATTCCCGTTCTCGTGCGCGAGGGTTCTTATCTCGATAAGCTTGGAGCATTAATTGGTCATCCCACACTTGCTCTTGATTTTGATAATCAGCAAAAAGCCTCGGACGATCTTCTTGCCTGGAAGCCCTCGCATAGCGACGAACAAGCTCGCACCCGAATAGTGACCCACATGCGCGAGCACAGCCTGGCGATTCTTGCCAAGGCCATCGGGACGGTTCATCCTGCACCGGGCCGATAAAGCGCGCGCCACCATGACACATTAGCGACGCGGTATGGTCAACGAATCCTTCGCTCACCATTTCCAAGCCAAACCCTGCCCTCAACTTAACGGAAAACAAAAGAACAGCCTGTATAGTTAGCGCGCAATTCAGGGCCGGGGATGGAAATGGAATTGATTTTCCACAATCACCGATTCAGGTTGTAGCGCTCCAAAAATATACCGAATTGGGAACTTTGCTGGCTTCATCCGATGAGGCACCAGAAAGCCCGAATCCGACGTTGGTTAGGTTACGTCAGATTCGGGCTTTTTTTTTGAGGTTTTCCCTTGGGAAGAAGAGGAGGCCCTCTCCTAATTCAGAAAAATGCCGTCCGGGAAAAACGTGCCCATGACGATTTGCCAGATGTCAGTGCTCAATTTCTACAATTCGAACATAACCATCCAAATTAGCAAGGAAAGGTAATGGCACCGAAACGACTATTACTCATCACATTAAACTATTGGCCCGAACTGACAGGTATCGGCAAGTATACTGCTGAAATGGCGGAATGGCTGGCTGAAAACGGGTGGGAGGTACGCGTGATCACAGCTCCACCGTATTATCCTGCATGGCAAATCAGCCAAAATTATTCTAAATGGCGATATTGCAGCGAAAATGTGAAAGGAATACGCATCACGCGCTGCCCGTTATGGGTGCCGAGACGATTGAATGGCTTAAAGCGAATACTCCATTTGATGAGTTTTGCCCTAAGTTCCTTTCACGTGATTCTTTGGCAATCCTTACGGTGGCGTCCTGACATGATTTTTACCGTGGAGCCACCTCTATTTTGTGCCCCCGCCGCTCTGCTGGGAGCGCGGCTCGTGAAGGCCCAATCGTGGCTGCATGTACAGGATTTTGAAGTGGATGCAGCCTTCGAACTAGGTATTCTTCATTCACGGCTTCTTCGAAGATTGATTCTCTTTACGGAGAAGTTTTTGTTGAGGCAATTCGATATGGTCAGCGCCATCTCAGATTGTATGGTGGAGCGCTTGAGGGGAAAGAAAGTTCAGAAATCGCGACGCATTTTGTTCCAAAATTGGGTGGAACTTAACCGTATCCACCCCCTTTGTAGTCCTTCTTTGTTGCGAGTCGAGTGGGGAGTAAAGGAGAACCAGATTGCCATTCTGTATTCCGGAAACCTGGGAGAAAAACAGGGGCTTGAAATTCTCATCGAAGCAGCGCGCATGCTACAGCATCGGAAAGAGCTGGTTTTCCTGCTCTGCGGAGATGGCGCTGCCCGTTTGCGTTTTGAACACATGGCCCAAGGCCTCGCCAATCTGAAATTTAAACCATTGCAGCCAGTCAACCGGCTGAACGATTTGCTCAATCTGGCGGATATCCATGTCCTGCCGCAGCGCGCCAATGTGGCGGATCTGGTATTGCCGTCTAAGTTGACCAACATGATGGCCAGCGGCCGACCGGTGGTGGCGACGGCCAGCGCAGGGACCCAGGTCGCCGATCTGGTCCGGGAGTGCGGCCTGGTGGTTGCCCCAGGCGATGCCGCGGCATTGGCGGAGGCCTTGTCGTTGCTGGCGCAAGCAACGGATCTTCGCCATGCCCTTGGGGTGAAGGCCCGAGCCCTTGCCGAACGACTCTGGGACAAGGAGCTTTTGTTGTCGGAAGCGTTTTGCAGGTAGAGGGGGCTTTCGCCTCATCAGTCTCGACACCTTTCCCTTTCCTGCCTCAACGACCGGTTTCCGGATCGGTGACCGATGGGACGTGGCACCGGAGCTCTTGTCCATTTATCGGGGACCCGTTTCCGGTTTGCAATTGTCGCCGGAAGAGGTGTGCAGCCCCTTATTTGGGGGCCGAACACTCTCCGACGACGCCCACGACTCGATCAGGGTACCATCCACGGTAAAATGGTCGTCGGACAAAAGTCCTGCTGCCTCGGCCTGCGTCCAGATGGACCACAGAAAGAGCACAGCAAGGTCATTGCGCAAAATGTGGTCCTTGTTTTTGGCGTAGACCGTGTGACTCCATGTCGTTCCGCCCACGGGCAGGCCAACAAACCAGCGGAAAAGAAGATTGTAATCAAGCTGCTCCACCAGCATCCGTTCGCTGCGGATCGAGTAAAGAATCTGCAGCAACAGGGAGCGGAGTAGTTGTTCCGGTGGAATCGATGGCCGGGTAATCGTTAAATGAAGTTCACGAAAAACAGGGGAGAGTTCCTCAAGGGCCTTATCCGCCATGGTGCGAATCGGCCGCAAGGGGTGGGTCTGCGGAACCCTGGATTCCGGGGAGAAATAACTGGACATCTTCTGTCCCGGTGCGTCGGGAGAGCGCCTGTTTCGCATGATTTCGGTTCTTCCAAAGAGGGTTGTCATGATGCGGCGGTATCGCCTTGATTGATCTGACGTTCGCGACTTTTTCAACAAACCGCTAAATTGCCGCAAATATAATATCCCGATCATCGAATTCAACGATCGGTGTGAAGGCAAACTGCATGCCGCGCTCCGTCTTTTTGACGGTTTCAAAAATCTTCCAGCTCTTGTCCGGCATCTGTACCTTGAGCATTGCATGCTCGACAAATTGACTTGTCACCGCCAGTATCCGGACCTGTCCCGGGTAATCAAGCTTTTTTAAGATGGCGAGAATAAAGATGGCGATGTCTTCGCAATCTCCCTGCAAATTTTTGGCGACAAATTCTTTTGGCGTAACCCAATGGTCGTTTATTTCCATCGTCAGGAGTGTTGACGTCCTGATTTCTTCAATGATTTCATCAACGGTATTGTTGCTCCAGCCGTCTCGGGAAATTTTATTTCTTAGCGAAGCCAATTGAGGGAAGTCGAATTGCTGAAACGACTTCTCGTCAAGTCGATCTTGCCATTTGACAATGGCCTTATAGTATACAGCCTGCCTGGGAGACATATGGTACTTCTGGTCCATACTGGTCGTGTTCCTGGTCGCAGCACAACCGGAGAGGGTCATAAGAAAGAATGCTAAAAAAACGATATGTTTCATGAGTTGTCCTCCTTCGGCTCTGTTGGCAAGCAAAGAAGAGCAACTCTGGTGCCAGAGGGGGATTACTCATTCAACATATTGATATAAATCAGTTTATTTTTATCATTCCGGGCTAGAAACGCGGATAATCATTGCAACGAAAATTGCCTGGAACAATGGCGGTCGGGCCTTGCCTTGTTGAACAAAATTGTTTGAAATCAACCCATTGGGGTGACAATTCCTTCGACGGCTCTGCCAGAATGCGGGGTTACCTGTCAACTTTGCTTGAATGGGTTTCCGGCAATCAAGGACACGCGCAGCGGTACGCCGAGGAACGAGGCTTTGATATCTATGAAGAGCGCAAGGCCGAGGAATTCACTGGCATGCAACCCATTGCAGTTATTTGGAGAACAGGCTCAACTGCCGGTAGTAACAAACGCCTGTTGCTGTGGAAAATTGACCAAGTCTTAATAATATTTGAATATTGACCCGTTATACAAAGATGGCTTGCAGGAAACTGCGAAGTGTTCATTCGGCTTCATGGTATTGCAGCTTTGGAATTCTTCCCAATTTCATTTCAAACTGAAATCAGGCGAACATGACGACATAGGTGAAAACTCTAAAAAAGGAATTGCTATGAAAAAGCGATATAGCGTAGTTATAAATGGGTTTTTTCTAAGTAGCGTTTTGCTCGGCAATGCTTTGCCTGCTTTCGCTCTTGGAGAAACGGAGCCACTATCCTTTCATGGAAACGGATCCCGGGTAATCGATACAGGCACGCCAAGCGCGAGCCTCCCTGTATCGATAATGGCGGAAGATGTTTCCTCCAGCGCCAATACAACAACCTCGGCAACCTATTCTTCCAGCAATATAGCTGCCTCGGCAACGACCAGCGATTACAGATTCGCCGGTTCTCTCTCTGCTTCCGGATATGACGAGGCATGGCGTTCCGGCGGGTATGTTCGCGATGAGCTGACCTTCGGTTCCGTCAGCTCCGGAACCTATGCAATCGATTTTGTTTTCAATGTAAATGCATCCTCGCAGTTATACGATTCGACCGGACGGACGGATCTGAAGCTAACCATGTCGTATTGGGATGGCGTCTCGTATACACCCATTGCGACCCAAAGCCTGCTCTCCATCACAGGAGACATGGCAACAAAAACGGTTTCCGGAACCTATCATCTTTCGCTGGCCGGTATCGATCGCACGAATCTCAGTGAGTCCGATGGTGCGGTTTACCTCCCTTATACCATCGGATTATGGGGGGAGGCGGCGAACGGGACAATCTCGTGGAGCGATGTTGTCCTTGCCGATGTTGTTGTCACCGACAATGCTGGAGTCGTTCTGGTTCCCGGTTCATATGATCTGTACAGTGATTCACTGGCGTTCAATGCCGTTGCCGTGCCGGCGGCAGTGCCGCTTCCTGGCGCCATCTGGTTGTTCGGGCTCTGTTTTTCCGGCTTGGCCGCACTGAGAGCATGGAGAGAAAACATCCGATTTTGTTGATGAGGCCAAACGGATCCCAACCCTTATTCATGATCACGGGGCCGGAAGCTGACTTCAGCTTAGCGGTGACGATGTGTGGCTCCTGGTTATTTGCTGTGGACCTGATATTTGCAGGATCAATTCCACACTAAACGACCAGGGGCCTCTATTTTTGCGCCTGTCCGCAAGTAAAATGATATTTTTCAAGGTCGACTGCATGCACAGAATTTTAAACCAAAGTCGATATAAAAATAACTAAACTGAAACAAATCGGAGTTATATACAGGGCTCATTTGTCAGTCTGGATCGGAACCTCACGGACGGGTCGAGCTACCTCATCGATTAAGAATAATTGTCAGAGCGTCAGGAAGAACAGTGAAAAAAACAGTCCCCGCACCTCCTGATCCAGGCGTTACCATGCGAAAGAAGAAACAGGGGACACAATCCGAGAAATTTCTACGCCTCTGTGAATACATCGAGGAAATCCGGAAGAATGGCCTGACCGGTCATATCAAGGTGAATTTCAATCAAGGCAACATCTGCAAGATAGAAAAGTACGAAGAAGTTCTCCGGGATTGATTCCGGTTTGCTTTCAAGTCGATACTTCCGATCTGTCATATTCGATCGCAGAAGAAATCCCGGAATTCTCATATCGTTCGGGATGCCAAAAAACGGAGAGAACCGGGCGAAGCATGTCGGCAAGAAGGGCATCATGGATGCAAATGCGTATAATATCAGCTTGACACCATTGCACATGACAACGACCAGCTGTGGAAACGATTTCCGTAAATGCGCCAGACAGGTTGGGCTGAGCCTGATGGTGTTTTTCCACGTTCTGTCCCCATGCGGTGCAGCAAGCGCAGAGAGCCAGGTCGGTGCGGTATCCGGCCAGGAAAACCCGCAGATTTCGTTTCACAACGAACGGCTCAGCATCAGGGCTAAATCGGTGCCCTTGGCCGACTTGGTCGACAGCATCGCGAAAATGTGCGACCTCAGGATATTTGCGGCATCGGCGGAAAAGACGAACAAGGTCGTGAATGTCGACATGACCGATTGGGAAGTCGATAAAGCCCTCGCAAACCTGCTGAAAGGTTGCAACTACCTTGTCGTCTATAACGAGGCGCAAGAGAAAACCGGTTTGATGACTGAAGCAGGGATATCGGCCGATACCGGTCTCGACGTGGCGCCTTCCTCTGCGCCGAAAACCTTACCGTCACAAACCGGGGAAGCCTTGCGGGAGCAGCAGATAACCCGCATCCAGCGTCAGATTGAAATGCTTAGCCAGAGGATTGAAAGTGGCGCTTCAGACAGATTGTACCAAAACGCCATCAAGACGAAAAAACCCGCCTTTGTCCAGGACGACCGTAAATTGCTCGCAAACTATCAAAAGCAGTTAGCCAGGCTCGAAAGCGGTAGAAGATGATTTTTTTAAAAACGCAACGTTTTCCGAGTCAAAACCTACCTTCAACTTAACAGGAACCTAAAAAACAGCCTGTAATATTGGCGCGCAATCCGGACAGGGGATGGAATTGATTTTCCACGATCACCGATCCGGGTTGTAACGCTCCAAAATATATCGAACTGGGAACTTTGCTGGCTTCATTCCGATGAGGCACCAGAAAGCCCGAATCCGACGTTGGTCATGTTACGTCAGATTCGGGCTTTTTTTTTGAGGTTTTCTTTTGGGAAGAAAGGGAGGCCTCGTTTCAATTCCACAACACAGGAGGTGACACACAGCAAGAAAACGACAATGGCAATCTATCGGCCCCTAACAACACTCAACTTGAAACCAAGATGTATCTATAGGCAGTTAAACGTTATACGACTTAGTGAAATCAAAAGGAGGGTACAATGAACAAGATTTTTGCTTTTGGTGTGACCGGTCTTCTTATGCTGGGTACAGCTTCCCAGGCATCCGCCTCTTTCGAGGCAGGCCACTTCACCATGTCCATTTATAATGGAACAATCACGGAAATGGGATTCGATCTCGGCGCCCTGGATGTGCACACCAGCGTCGCTAATTTGTTGACCGGCCTGGATTTCAGCACCTTCACCAGCTCAACTCGCGCCATCGGTATTTACACCGAAATCGGCGACCAGCCGAACAATATCTACGAGGGCTATTTCGCCACCACCAAAGCAACCGGTGCACTGACAGTCGCGGCCACCGGGACCGCTGATCTCAGACCATCACCGACCATTGGAGCAGCTTTTAACAATAACGAGCAATCCGTTCGTGGCTACTACGCTACGTTGGACACCGACCATGATGGCATAGTCTCATTGGTCCCGACTGCTGCATCCAGCTTCAAAACAAAAATGAATAATACTTATGGTGGACTCGTTGGCAATACCAGCAGCTCTGCAAAGAACCCTTTAACCGGTTCTGTCAATATGTACCTCTACCACTTCGACACTGCAAATTACGCCCAAAAGCAAGCCACTGAAACCGGCTATAACTACATCGTCGATGGCACCACTTATGACGGCGTATTTACGTTAACCTCCGACGGCAACCTTTCCTATACCACCAATCTCGCCCCCGTGCCGATTCCCGGTGCGGTCTGGTTGCTCGGCTCCGGCCTTGTCGGTCTTGCCGGTATCCGTCGCCGGAAAAACGGTTGATTGTCGTATGCCTGCACGTCGTCCTCGATCGTTTGGGTGATGCGTGGCGCACCCTGCAAAGAAGGACATCTTAAAGGGCAGTATGAATGCATGAGGTCCCGTTGACCGGGCCTAGGATTACCAAGCAAAAATCCATCAATAATATAAAGGAGAAAAAAATGAAAAAGGTAATCAAAACCGTTGCGCTTGGCGCAACCTTTGCGGCGCTGGCTTCCACCGCTGTTGCCGCTGACCTCGAACTGAACATCTACGGCGCTTCCGCCCAGAACAAGTTTTGGAACACCTATGCCCAGCAGTTCCTCGAGGCTTCGGTAGATGACGGTGGTATGGGTTGTACCGGCACCACTGTCAAGGGATATGCCGATGCCGCAAAAAAACTGGGCATGACCGTTGGCCAGAACTGCGCCTACAACGATAATGGCAAGGTCACCATCCGCTACACCGCCAACAAGTCGGTCGAAGGGCCGCGCGCGGTCATGGGTCTGGATCCCCAGAATAATGATAGTTGTCCCGCTGACCAACGTTTTCAGGCGGTCCTGAACGCAGCCGGCACCGCCGTCTCCACGACCCCGGAATGTCTCCCGGTTACAGTCGGTGCGTCCGATGTGGCCTCCGAGGCCTTCACCCAGGAATCCCACGGGTATAAAAACGGTAACTATAACACCTCCGATTATAACGAGGTGCTCGCCGGCCAGGTCATCCCCGGCGCCGCCGAGATCGGTACCTATGCCAACCCGGTTGTCGTTCCCTTCAGCTTCTTTGCCAACAGCACCAATCTTCCCACGGTGAACAACCTCACCCGTCAACAGGCGCTGCTGCTCATGAGCGGCAATGTTGCCAACTGGAACCAGTTCGGCCCCGGCTATCCGGACAAGAAGGTGGTTCTTTGCATGCGTCATGCCGGTTCCGGCACCCATGCCACCCTGGACAAGGCCATCATGCGCGATGAGCCGAACAGAGGTTTGCCGACCACCAATCAGCTCAATGTTGCGGCTGCCAATCCTCTGCCAGGCATCATGTTCCACGAATCGTCTTCGGATATGATCAAATGCGTGGAAGAGAACGGCCGGTATGGCACCAAGCCGGACGGCAGCGCCTGGCCCACACCCTCCACCCCTGGTACTCCCAACGCCGGCGCCATCGGCTATGCCGATTCCGACGCCACCGTCGACACCGCCCAGGGGACCAATGGGTATGCCGCAGATGGCACCGAATACCAGCTCGCCAGCCTGTCCCATGTCAAGCGCCTGAAATACAATGGTGCCGGCGAGGGCATGAATTCAACCAACCTGACCACATACGGCTATTCCGCCCTGAAAAACGAGATCATTCACGGTTCCAACGAGTTCTGGGCCGCACAGTGGCTCTACATCAATGCTGATGCGCCAGGAGATGGCACCGCAGCTCGAGTGGATTTCTTCAATAGATTGACAGCCTATGCCTCTTCCACCATCTTGCCCTGCCCCGGTATCGGCTGCTACTGGCTGACCGCGAGTGAACTCACCGTTTCCAAAGAGGATGACAGCGCTGTACCGCATTTCTAAACAACAAAGCAAGACCACGTAGTCTCTTGAGCAAGGGGAGTCTCTTTTCGAGGCTCCCCCTTTCTTTTGTTGTCTTGGGCGGGTCTATATAGCGGCAACCCCACTGTGTGGGCCAAGCGACCAAATCATCACGGCTCCGAAGTTAACATTCTCCTAATCAAATCCTGGTATGGACACAATAATTCTCATGTAAGTATCGCTTCTGCAACAAGTCAGGATGATTATCGATTTCGAGAGGAAAAAATGAAAAACCGTTTCTTCGGCAAAGCGCCAGCCATCCTGGCGCTACTCGTGCTCAGTGGTTGCACCGGCGTCCATCGCTATGCCCAGCCGGGCGATCAAGTTCAAGTGGACTTCACCTGCCGCCTTGCCGACGGCGGTCTGGTGGATTCCACCCTGGCTCAGGTTGCCGGGGACGACCATGCCAAAAAATCGCCGATATTTACCCTGCGTGACCGCTACATCCCATTGAAGTTCAAGGTTGGAACGGATGCCGGCAAATTCCAGGTGCCACCCTTTGCTCCCCTTGAGCAGAAAATCGGCGTGGCCATTGCCAACCGGGGCAGTGAACTCCCTTTGGAGCGGACGACCACGCTCGAATTGCCGAGCGTGCTAGTCGAAAAATTTCCCCCCGAGGAACGACACCTGGAAATGTCCACGAAATTTGCCGTGCCACGCCTCAAGGAGATGCCGGTCCAGGAATTTTCGACCCGTTATGGCACGACTCCCGTCAAGGGAGCGGTGGTGGATAGCGACCGTGACTTTCCGGGCACCGTTCGAGCAATCGGCAAGGATACGGTCACCATTCATTTTTCCGCCCGTGACGGCGCAAAAATGGATATGTCGGTTGCCTCAGCCTTTATTCGCGAAAAGGATGACGAGAATTTCGAAGCCAGGATGGATGTCCATGAAGGACAATTGATCAGGCGAATAGGTGGTCTGCCCGGTCGGGTGACGGCGGTCAACGCCGATAAATTCATCATTGATTTCGGGCACAGTTTTGCCGGCGAAACGCTGTTCTGTGACATAACCGCTCGACCGTTCGACCCAACTCAGGAAACTCAAAAATCGCCGATAGGCTGGGTCGAGGATTTCGACAAGGGACTTGCCCTGGCAAGACAGCAGGATAAACCCGTGGTTCTCTTTCTGTACTCCGACGAATGTCCTTACTGCCGCCAAATGCAAGACAAAGTTTTCCCCGATCCCTCGCTGGACCCGTTCAAGCATGCCTTTGTCTGGCTGAAAATCAACTCCGAAAAACAGACCGAGTTTGCCGATCGGTTTGAGCAGCAGGGGTATCCCATGATCGTGGTCCTGAATGCCGACGGCACTGAGCTGCTTAAACTTTCAGGGTTGCAGCACATCGCGACGCTGGCCCATACGTTGAGCACCGTTGTGTCCAACCAGAAGAAAAGCTGAGCAGACACAATGGGTTCCTCCTTCACCTTAAACACCACGGCCGCTCTGATTACACCTCACAGAGGCGCGGTGGCTTTGTTTCTGGCGCTGCTTTTCTGCTCCTTTCTTTTCCCGGGAAGCATGCCGGCCGCAACGGCCGAGCAAGAGGAAGCGCGGTTCGAGATCCAAGGCTTCATGGTGGAAGGCAACACGCTCTTACCCGACAGGCCGATCGATGACGATCCGAAATCGCCGCTGAAAGACTTTCCGACCATCCAGACGACGCTGGAGCATTTTATCGGCCCGGACAAAACCGTGGAGGACATCGAGCAAGCCAGAGCGGCGTTGGAGCATATCTATCACAAAAACGGTTACATCAGTGTCCTGGTCAACATCCCCGAGCAGACCCTCGAAGATGGCATGGTCCGCCTTGAGGTGGTCGAAAGCGTCATTCGTCGGGTCCGCGTTACCGGCAACCGTTCGTACACCATGGAAAATATCCTGGCGGATTTGCCTTCTCTCCGGGAAGGCAAGGTGCTCAACCTGCCCCACCTGCAGGAGGAACTGCTCCTGGTCAACCGGAACCAGGATCTGCGGGTCGAGCCGCTTTTATTGCCGGGCAAGCATTTCGGCACCGTGGATGTGGAGCTGAAGGTCAAGGACAACCTGCCGATCCATGGCAGCCTGGAGTTGAACAACCGCGCCTCCACCGGTACCACCGATCTACGTCTCAACGGGGTGCTCCGCTATGATAACCTCTGGCAGATGGAGCATTCGGCATCCCTCCAGTACCAGACCTCGCCGCAGGACACCGACGAAGTCCAGGTCATTGCCGGATCGTACGTTCTGCCCACCCCGTGGCATGACGACCACCGACTCGCTTTTTACTCGATCTGGTCGGACAGCAACACCGCCTTTGGCGAGGGGTTTCAGATGGTGGGCTCGGGGTTCATCCTCGGGATGCGCTATGTCATGCCGCTTGCACCTTACGAACTGTATTCGCACAATGTTTCGGCCGGCCTCGACTACAAGGATTTCGACGAAACAGCGACTTTTTTCAATGAGGATCTGAAAACGCCCATCACCTATCTGCCGTTCAATCTTTCCTACAATGGCTCTCTGACCGATGAGGGCGGGGTGACCAATTTCAGCGCCGCCTTGAACATGGCGTTCAGAGGCTTGGTTTCCGACCAGCGGGAGTTCGAGATGAAACGCTTCCGTGCCAATGCCAATTACCTTTTTCTGACCGCCGGCGTGGAGCGCGAACAAAAGCTGCCATGGGAGACGCGCCTTTTCGCCAAGCTCGACGGCCAGCTCTCGGAACAACCGTTGATTTCAAATGAACAGTATACGGCGGGAGGCATGGAAAGCGTCAGGGGATACAAGGAAAGCTCCGGCGCCGGAGACAATGCCATCCACTCGACGATAGAACTCCGGGGGCCCACCATGACCGATTTTGCTCCCTTCAGCAATCTGTCCTGGAAATCCGGGGTCTACCCTTTCGCCTTTTACGATATCGCCTACCTGGCAATCAACGATGCGTTAACCGGTCAGGACAGCTGCATGAACCTGCAGGGAACCGGTTTTGGCCTGCGGGGCTCGATTACCGACTATCTGGACTACGAGACCATTCTGGCCTGGGCGCTTCGAGACCAGGACAAGACCGAACCGGGGGACATGATGATCAATTTCAAAGTGAAGTCGCATTTTTAGGAACCGACTGGGTGTTAGACGTTTAGTCCTTTAGACTTTTAGCTAAACAACTACCCCCCTACAAACTCACCAACCTTAGATAAAGAGCAAAACGCCAAAATCAGGGCAACCTGGTGACGGAAAGCCGCAGACCCGAACTCCGGGTGGCTGGGTTGCCTCGCGCCAGAAAACGATCGCCATGTCCTCCGATTCCTCGAGGAAAACCTTCAGGCGAATGAACAGACGAACCTGCATTGGGGTCGCAGCGAAACCCGGCAAGAGAGAGGGGATCATGAGAAAGATATTTCCGAGTGTGTCAAGACAGTTGGAGATCCTGGGCATTCCGGCGCTCCTGGTTTGCTGCGCCCAACCCGCGGCCCACGCGGGACAGCCGTACATTCCTGGTTATTACGGCAACATGGCCCTTTCGTCCGTTACCCCCAATGCCCTGCCGACCGGAGGCCAGGTTACCTATCTGGATCCCACAAAACCGACGGTTGATCCTGATAGTCTTACTCCTGTTACTGACGGCACGATGAACATCCGTCAATTGCAGCCACGGGCCGTTATCCGTTGGCAGAAATTCGACGTCGGCAGCGAAGCTTCGGTTCATTTTGACCAGCAGAGTTCCAACTGGAAGGTGCTCAACCGGGTGATGGGCGACAGTTACAGCCAGATTTTGGGTAGCCTGACCGCCAAGGGACAGGTCTATCTCCTCAATCAGAACGGCATCTTTTTCGGCCCCGGCTCCAAGATCAATGTCCACAGCCTGACGGCCTCGGCCTTGAACTTCAATGTCAACGACCTGGATTTCATTGATTCCACCCGGCCCAATTATCTCCTCGATTTTTCCCAGGGCGGCAAGGAGACCTATACCTACACCCCTTCCAATGCCGACGGCACGATAACCTATTCGAATGACGCCACGGTCGCCAATCACGGCACGATAACGGCCGGCAGCCTGGGCACTGTCTTCCTCATCGGCCCCCAGGTGGAAAACAACGGCCTCATCACGGCCCAGGGCGGGGATGTCGGTTTGTTCGCCGGGGACACCGTGGCGATCAAACAGCGTGATAAATACGACCAGTTCGACATTACTGTCCAGGGCGGCGAGACCTCGGGCAAGGTCACGAATTTTGAGGTGTTCAAGGACACCACCACCGATGAGGAGTTCGGCGGCAGGATCATCACCGAGCAGGGATGGACCGGCATACAGGGCAGCTTTGTCAATCAGGAGGGTCTGGTCCGTGCCGTCACCGCCCTGGAGAAAAACGGCCGGATCGAACTCAAGGCTTCAAACCGGGTGACCACGGGGAAAAACAGTATAACCGAAGTGGCCATATCCGCTTCGGGTGATCGCAAGGTCGTCGATGCCGAGGCCTTTAATAAGGATATCGATGAAATCACCATAGAGGCCACGGAGGGCACCATCGAGCATTTTGGCAAGATTTCGGCCCCGGGAGGCGATGTCAAACTCACCGCCCGGGATCGTGTCCTCCTGGAAACGGGCAGTTCCATTGACGTTCGCGGCACCCGGGTGGAACTGGCCGCAGCGGACCGGTTGGTCGAGGTCCAGTTGAACAGTCCGGAGCTGCGTGATGCGTTTGTGTACAAAGATGGTCCGCTCAAAGGCCAGAAGGTGCAGGCGGACGTCGTGGTGGGCCTTTCCCTGGCCGATATTTCCGGCTACTTCGGTTCCATGAAGAAATCGGCCCCGGAACTGTTCACCAAGGGCGGCACGATCACCCTGAAGGCAACGGGTTCCAACGGTGAAGTCATTGAGAAGCAGGGTGCTCTGCTCGACTTCTCTGGAGGCTGGCTGCACTACGGCGAAGGATTCATGCAATCCACCAAGGTGCGCATCGGTCACAGGATCTACGACCTGCAGGACGTGCCGTCGGGCGTGCCCATTGACGAAGTGCTTGACTCTGCCTCAAAGGATTACACTCGTTATGGTATCACCGATGAATGGCAGGGATTGTATTACGGCGGTTCATCCTCCTATCTCAGCTATCTTCCCGCCTTTACCCAGGGGGCCGACGGCGGCAAGCTGACCATTAACAGCCGCAAGGTCATCCTCGACGGCAGCATGAATGCTTCCGTGCTGCGGGGTATTTACCAAAACGCCCTCGAAGATCCCACCAAGAACGGCAACCTCACCGCCATCGGCAGGCGGGTTCCCAGGGCCGGAACGCTGGAGATCGGCACCGATCCTGCCGGTACAACCGGCCTCACCGACCAGTCGACCGACGCCGTGGTCATTAAAAGCGAGGTGACGCCGACCACGGTTTCCGGCGATGAACGGTTGCGGGACAGCGGCGACCTGATCCGGGTCAGCGAACTCTCCGCCGAAATGCTCAATGCCTCCGGTCTCGGCACCTTGAACCTCTATCCCAATACCACCATCAAGGTGGAGGAAGACGTCAACCTGGTTCTCGCCGAACTGGGCGAGGTTAACTTCGCGGCTCAAAATATCGAACACCGGGGCTCCATCTCCATTCCCTCCGGCACGGTCAACTTTACGCTCCGGGAAAGAAATGGCGAGATCCCGGATGTGAAAGACCGGATCTTTCTGGCCGATACCAGCATCATCGATGTCAGCGGCCGACGGTTGGACAACTCGGCCATTGCTTCCGGCACCCCGTTGCAATTCGGCTTTACCGATGGCGGGACGGTCCGCCTTGTCGATAACAATCAACAGACCAACGGCGAGGTTATTCTGGCCGCCAACAGCCTCATCGATGTCAGCGGCGGGTATATCATCAACGACGATCATTCGATAACCGCTGGCAATGGAGGCGAATTGGAGCTCACAGGGAATACCGTGCGGCCCGATGGCCGTCTCGTCGGCCTCGCCCTCGAAGGGGCCGAGGGCGGCACCCTGTCCATCCATGCCGACAAGGTGACCGTTGCCAAAAGTGCGCCCTCCCTGCCCTATGACTTCGACGGGAACGACGAACTGCCGGAAAATCTGCAACACCATCTCATCTTGGCGGACAACCGGTTCGCCAACACCGGTTTCAGCCATATTACCCTGAAAGGGGTGGGCAACATCCTCGTGGAGGATGAGGTCGACCTCGCTCCTTCCGGGGCGCGATTGGCCGAGCCCCTGCTGACGACATCCGGTTACCGGCTGGAAACAAGCAACACGGTCATGGCCCGGCCGGAATATTTTGGTTCCAGCTTCCTGAAACTCATCGCTGGACAGGCAATCAATACCACTGACAATACCTCGGGGAGTTCGGTCACCATTGGAGAAGCTGCCTCCCTGTCCGTGGCGCCCAAGGGCGAAATAACCCTCCAAGGCGACGCGGTCACTCTGGCAGGCCACCTTACCGCCCGAGGGGGCGACATCAAAATTACAGCGAATAATTCTGATGTGAAACTGGCCTCCACCGCCTCGGTGAATGCCTCCGGAACCACCCTCCCTGACCTGGAGCATTCCCTGCCGGGCCGGACCCCGAACCAGACCGTGGTGAACGGCGGCAAGGTCGAGTTGTGGGCTCAAGGCGATGTCGTGCTCGAAGCAGGCAGCACCGTCGATGTCTCCGGTTCCGAGGCTGTCACCAATCTCGCCTTCGACAACAGGGGAGAACTTGTCGCCACCACCACCGCCTCGGCGGCAGGCAGCATCAGCATCACCTATCAAAACGAGCTGACCAGTGAGGGTCAACTCCTGGGTGGTTCCCTGTTTTCCTGGTTGCCGGGAGGTTCGCTTGCCGTCACCAAGACGAGAGCGGATGCCGATGCCGAAGGCCACACCCCCACGCTCACGGTGCATGAAGCTCAGGTGACGCAATGGCAAACAGCCGGTTTTGACGATTTCACCTTTTCTTCCAAGCGGGCGATCGAATTTGCCGAATCGGCCCTGGACCAGGACCAAGTCGTCACCATTGCCGCTAACCGCGGCCTAACCCTGAACGGGTCGGCTCTCGTCGGCTCGGACGGCCAGAACATCAGCCTTTCCGCCCCCTGGCTCAAGCTGTCGAACATCGTCCCGGATTCGGACTTCGCCGCCGACGGGGAACGAGTCGTCGGTACGCTCAAGCAACTCTCGGCAAACCCGGCAGCCCTTGCGCTCAGCGGCGACTACATCGATATCCGGGGTGATCTCGCCCTCACCGGCTTCGCCGAAACGACGATCCAGGCAACCAATGACCTGCGTCTATACGACTATTATTACAAGACTTCCTCCAAAGGGTGGTCCGGCGCCCTGCGCACGGCGGGCAACCTGAACCTGCAGGCCTCGGCCATCTATCCCGGCATGCATCCTTCCGCGAGCAGCGAGGAGAATACCCACGACATCTATCCTTCTTCCTTCACCATCAGTACCGACCTGGTTGACGGGTTGGGCAACGTCACCTCGGGAGCAGGAGGGAAGATCACCATCGAGGCACCTTCCCAACCTGTGCACCAGGCCATCGTTTCGGCCGGTGGCAAGCTGACCCTGCTGGCCAGCGATATCGAAAATGACGGTTTCCTGGCCGCCCCCATGGGCGAGATCGTCCTGAAGGCAAAAAACCGCATCGTTTTGGGTGAGGGCAGCACGCTTTCCACCCGTGGCGAGGCCGTGACCCTGTACGGAAAATTGGAGGATCAGCAGTGGACCGTGGGTGGTTACAGGAAAAACAGTGACCCCACCGCCCTGGCCTCCCAGGTTCCGGTGACCGCCGCGCCGGAAAAATCCATTCAGATCACCGCTCCGGGCGGAGAAATCATTCAGGCTCCAGGCGCAAAGATCGATGTGGGTGGTGGCGGTTCCATCTTTGCCTATGAATTTCTCCCCGGCTATGACGGCAGTTACAACCCCTTGGGAAAAACAAACCGCTATGTCATCCTCCCTGACAACTCGGTCAAACTACCCGGCAAAACCGTCTACCTTGAGGGGACGGTCGGCCTGAAGGCGGGCACCTACTCCCTGCTGCCCGTCGAATACGCCTTTCTGCCCGGAGCCCTAGTCGTCGAGGAGAGTGGCAAGTCCGTGCTGCCCGGCACGCAGACGGTCACCCCGGAGGGTTACACCATGATCGCGGGTGTTTTAGGCGATCGCGCCATCAGCACCGTCTCTCCGCTCCGTTCCGGGTTCATTGTTCGCGACGCCCGCGAGGTGCTGGCGGAAGGAAAATTCGACCAACGGCAATGGGCGGCTGGTAACGCCGGTCTGGTCGAGATCAGCAGCGCCTCGACCCTGCTTGCCGGTCCGCTGCTTGCCGATGCCATGGCCGGTTATCAGGGCGGCAGTCTCAAGTTAAGCGGAGAGAATATATTTCTCGGCCTCGGCGGGATGCTGCTCGACGCGGACTGGTGGAGCAACCTGTCTTTTGCCACGGAACTCCCGGCTGATCTGGCAGGCAAACTCGTGCTCGACATCGCCGGCATCACCAAGAGCGGCCTGCATGCCCTCCAGTTGGGCGATGACGCAACCAAAACCATTACCCTCGCGGCCAATAGCACCCTCGAGGGAATTTCGCAGGTGGACTTGAAGTCAAGCACTTTCATAACCCTTGAGGAAGGCGCACAAATCCATGCCCAAGGCGATGCCTTTGGAGAGGGGTTGGTTACGCTGACCACCAACACGCTCTACGGCGCGGATCGTACGCTTCTGTATGGTTCGGATGGATTGACCCTCAATGTCGACAATCTCAACGCCTATACCTTTGCCGGCGACTTCCAGGTCGATCCCGGCGGCACCCTGCAGGTCAACAGCAATATTTTTTATCTGGAACCTGCCTCGTACACCGGTACGCGCAAGCAGGATCCCGGCTTGCACCTCACCTCAGCCATGCTTGAAAACATTGACCATGTCGTGCTCAAGGCCGTTGACAAGACCGTCAAGGGGGTCGTCACCAGCCAGGGGGCAATGGTTTTTCTCGGCAACGTCAACCTTGACGTCCAAGGCGACCTCACCCTGGACAGTGGCCGCTTCACCGTGGACAACGGTGCGACCACCGACCCGGAATGGGGTTTTCCCATGGCCTACCCCTACACGGTGCATATCAACGCCACGGCGGGAACGCTGCATCTCCTGAACAGCAATCGTTCGTTCAGCAGCAGCGTCGGCACGCTCGATCCCTCGGTCAACATCAACACCATCAACCTGGAGGCCAAGACCATAGCCTTTGACACCGGCCAGGTGAATTTTGACACGTTCAAGGAAATTCATTTTAAAAGCCAGGGAGATACGGTCTTCAATGGTACGTCGGCCACCTACACGGACCTCGACAATTCCAAAAACAAACCCGAGCTGCCCAGCAGTTTAAACGCCAACCTGGCGCAAGGGAATCAACTGACCTTCAGCGCCTCCCGATATATTTCCGACCTGATCCCGAAAACTACCGAGAATGCCGACGGCAGTACATCGCTTTCCTTTGAGGCGAGAAACTATCTCCTCGACGGTGGTCTCGGGGATGTCGTCATGGCGGGCAACGGTCTGAGCGGCTCCTCCACCATCGCCATGCCGGGCAAGTTGACGGTCAAGGGGGCCAAGATCGAACTCAACGAGGCCCTATTCGATATGCCCGGAGGGATCATCGGTTTTCAGGCCCAGGATGATCTCGTCGTCAACAACAGCAGCATCCTGGCGATTGGAAAGCATCTCCATTTTCCGGTCACGGTGGGCGGCCTCCAATACGACACCGGCATCACCCTCGCCGGCGGACAGGTCGTCATGCAGTCCGAGAAAGGGAAAGTCAGCCTGGAAGGGTCCACCGTCATCGACACCTCGGCAGAAGATGGACAGGATGGCGGCGCCATCACCCTTGCAGCCCCCACGAACGGCGTGGTCCTCGACCCCACCGTGAAGATACGAGGCGACCGCCTGACCGTCGACACCAAGGAGATTCAGGATTTCGGAGCCCTTGCCCGTTCAATCGCCGGTGACGACCACACGGAAAATTTCAAGAAACTGGTCGATCTGCGGGCACGCACCGGCGATGTCACTGTCAAGTACGCCGACGTGGTCAAGACCGACCATTTCATCTTGTCCGCCGACCGGGGCGGGGTTGACATCTGGGGCACCATCGATGCCTCCGGCCAGGAAAAGGGCGGCACGGTGGAGATCTCCGCCCATGACAATGTCACCCTGGAAAGTACCGGCCTGATCCTGGCCAGGGGCGAAGGAGAGAAGAGCGCAGGAGGTTCGGTGGTTCTCGCCAGCACCGATGGTGCGGTACAAACGATTGGGTTGTCGCCGGAATATGGTGGCGGGTCGGTAATTGACGTGTCGGGGAATAACCAGGGTGGGTCGGTCGTTTTCCGCGCCTCGCGCGACGCCATCGGCAACAAGAAAATGGTCCTTGAGGGCGAGATCAGTGGCGCCTCCGAGATTGGAGTGCATGCCTTTCGGATTTATGAAGATAGAAACGCTACAGTTACAGTTGAAGATGTTCAAGGGTACACGGATACGACCACAAACGCGCACATAGCCGGATACATTGACGACATCCGTACAGATTGGAGCGACGACACCAAAGATGGGCTGAAATTGGCCAGTCTGGAGAAGTCGTGGCAGCAAAAATACGCCTCCCTGGCAATCATTCCGGAAATCGAGGTACGGAGCAGCGGTGACCTGACGCTTGCCTCCGGCCTGGATACCCTGGATTCCCTTGTTCCCAAAAATAGCGATGGCACCCCGCTTCTGTTCAAACCCGGAATCTTTACCTTCAAAGCAGCGAAAGATCTGAAGGTGACCGGGAACATCATCGACCTGCCGGGCACGACCCAGAAAATAAAAGATCCGACGTATAGCACCACAACATCGGTTCCGGTTGCCAACGACGGCACACGGGACTCCTGGGACCTTAATTTTGTTGCCGGGGCGGATATGGGCAGTGCACGCCTGCTGGACGTGCTTCCGCCCGATGTTCTCGTCAGCAATGGTACCTCCTACGGCAATTTCATCGTCGGCACTAAAGGGGGAGGCAAAACAATCTATACGGAGAGCGGCGATATCGACTTCGCCGCCGGCAACACCGCCACCATTTACGCTTTAAGCTCGTCCGCCAGCCCCTTGAATTACATGCCCGGAACCAACCGGTATAACCTGGCCTCCTTTGACGGCGACATCAACGGTTACGTGGGCCGCGATCTTGTCCTGGAGGGCGGGGTCATCCAGACCGCGGTTTCGGATATCGATCTCCAGGTGCGCAACAATATCACCATGAACGCCTATACCAGCGGCAAAACTTATTACAGCGCCATCCGCACCACGGGACGGGCGCCTCTAATAAGCGAGATTCCGGAATATACGCCGCTTATGAATGATGCTGAACATGGTTCCAAGCTAGCCGCTTATGCCCTGGGAAGGTACTGGGACTACCGAGACGGTGGGGACATTACGCTTGCCGTGGGCGGAGACCTCTCTGGCATGGTCTCTTCCCCGGACAGCAATGGCAAGGTCATAGGCTGGGCTTACGCCTATCAAGACATCCTGACCGCACAGTCCAACAATTCTGAAATATTGGAAAAATTTAGCGCAGACTACGGCAACATGGTCGGTTCATGGAATGGCGCACCTCAAGGCACGTATCAGGCGACTCACGGCATCGCCACCATGGCTGGCGGCAACATTGCGATTGCCGCGGAGGATATTTACTGCCAAATCGGGACGTTCGACCATGGGGACCTTACCGTCTATGCCCGCGGCAAACTCGACGGCCGCTTTCTGGCCGCCGACGGCGATATTCATCTGACCTCCCTGACCGACTTCGGCGTCACCAGTGACAAGGCGAAAGTATTGGATACCCTGGTTGAACTGGGAACTGGGAGCCTGGAGATCCAGGCTCTGGGCAATCTCTCCCTGGGCACCGTCTCTAACCCGGTCCTGACCGCGTTAAAGAAGACATGGTGGCTGACCTATGACGAAAACTCCTCCGTTACCCTGCGTTCCGCCTTGGGGGATACGATCGTCAGCGGCGGTTATGACTATCGCAAGAGCGGCGATAAGACCGACCAACCCTTTCGCTATTATCTCCTGCCCTCGTCCCTGGATATCATGGCCGGAAGGGATATCAGTTTCGGCTTGAACAAAGACACCCATCTCATTATGGCCCCCTCGACAGAGGGCCAACTCAGTCTTGTCGCCGGGCGCGACCTCAACGGCAAGAAAATCGGGAATACCGGCAAGTATACCAATTCACAGCTCTACATGTCGGCCTATGCCCCGGAAAAAATGTACGGCAATCGGGGGACGGGCAATCTTGACCAGTACCAAGGTTGGCTCGAAGAATACAATACCGTCCCCGATCCCCTCCACATCAACAGCTCGACTCCGGTTGTCATCAAGGCCGGCCGGGACATCGCCAACATCTCTCTTTCTCTCCCAAAACAGACCATGATCTCGGCTGATCGCGATATCCGTGAGATCAATTACTGGGGTCAGAATCTGCACAAGGAAGACGTTTCCCTGATCAGGGCCGGAGGCAACCTGATCCAGCAGCCTTATGCCGGGATCAATGATTCTTCGCTGGGCCTCCATCAGGCGGGCCACGGCCTGCTTCTGGTCCAGGCCGGTGACTCCATCGACCTGGGAGCCAGCGATGGCATCCAATCCACCGGTAACATTATCGGCGCCGGAACGAATAAGGAAAACAGCGCCCTGTTCAAGGACAGCGATAGAGACGAATTCAACCGGTACAAGGGGGCCGATATCGCCGTTATTGCCGGCTATGCCATCAAGGGCAGGAGCGAGGAAGAACTGGCCGCCCTCTCCCAGGCCATTGCCGAGTATGGCAACGAGTATCACTTCACCGAGGAAAACAGCGCGCCGTTCAAACTGCTCACGGACTACAGCACATTATTGACGGACTACAGCCAACAGTTGGAACGCTTCAAGATCACGGGCAAACAGGAAGACGAGAACAAGGCAACCAGCCTACTGGGATCAATAACCGACGTCTTCTTCAAAGCTATCAACGAATATGGCAAGCAATACAGCGACCAAAAAAATACCGCCGATACAACAAGTAAGCAGGACGACCAGAACGAGTTGGCCCGGATCAAGAAGACGATGCTTGAATTCATCATCAACCCCCTGCTCGATGGGAATCAAAGCGGCGCCGGCAATATCACCATGACGCAATCGAAAATTACAACGAATTCCGGCAAGGACAATTTGTCCCTACTGGCCGCCGGACTGGTTGACGTCGGCACTTCCATCATCGGCAAGGAGGGCGGGGCCCCCAAGGGACTCCAGACGGCAGGCGGCGGCAATATCAATGTGTTTGCAGAAGGCGACCTCAACATCAACGAATCCCGTGCGGTGACCTACTTCGGTGGCGATATCTTCTTGTTGAGCAATCATGGCGACCTCAACGCCGGTCGCGGCTCCAATACGTCGGTCAGTGCCAGCGAGGAGCAGTTTCCGGTTATCGGCGGCAAGAGGGTCAGGGTGAAAATGGCCCCGATTCCGGGAAGCGGTATCCGATGCCTGAGCACCGATCCCGACGGCGTCGGACCGCTCAGGGATCCCGGTATAGAATATGATGCCGCCGGCAACATCGCCTATACGAAGACCGGCGAGGTCAAACATACGCAGACAATCAATTTAATCGCCTGGGAAGGGGTTATCGACGCCGGCGAAGCCGGGATTTCCGCCGGCAACGTCATGCTCGCCGCGACCAAGGTCCTCAACGCAAACAACATCAGTTTCTCAAGCAGCGGCGTGGGTGTACCGGTCACCACCGATGCCGGCCCGAGCCTCGGCGCCCTCACCGGCGCCAGCACCGTGTCCGACACCCAGACGGCCACGCAAACCATGGGACAGCAGGTGACCGAGAGCGGCAAGCAGTTGGCGGAATCGGTCAACAAGATGGCCGAAAGCCTCAACGTGAAAATGCTGGTCTTCAAGTTCGATGGGTTCGGTGACGAGTCGCGCCAGAATCCGGAGCAAAACAAATCAGATGCAAGGGGAAGTTCCGATGGAGCCATTTAACGTTTCGAAAGAACAAGAAAGGAAGCACAGCCGGTTGCTTGGGGTTGGCCTGGCGCTCTTTTGCGCATTTTTTTTCCAGGCCGCCACCGCGCACGCCTGGTGGAATGAAGACTGGACGCTACGCCGACAAATCGACCTCAATACCACGCCGCAGGCCGCGGATATTCAGGAAACGGTGGCCAACGTCCCGATTCTGCTGCGGCTGCATCCGGGTAATTTCGACTTCAAGAAGGCTAAGCCCGACGGCAGCGACATCCGTTTCGTCGCCGCTGACGATGTTTCTGCGTTGAAATATGAAATCGATACCTTCGATGTCATCAACGAAATTGCCCTGATATGGGTCAAGATTCCGGAGATAAAGGCCAATGCCGCCGACAACCGCATCTTTGTCTATTTCGGCAACGACAGGGCCAAGGACAGCCAGGACAAAATCGGCGTGTTCGCCAACAGTCAGGCCCTGGTGTACCACCTGGGTGAAGCGCAGGGCAATCCCCAGGACGCAACCCAGAACAAACTCAATGCCGCGCACTTTTCCGGTGGGCAGGCCCTCCCCTCCGTGGTCGGCAATGGCATCTCGCTCTTTGGCGGTCAGGACCGCCTGGTCGCCCCCCCTTCCCCTGTCTTCAATCTGGCCGAGGGTTTTACGCTCTCGGCCTGGATCAAGCTGACCCAGCCGAGCTCCGATGGCTACCTCTTCGCCCAAACCGAGCAAGACAAGGGCATCATTGTCGGTATCAACGGTGATAAGGTGTATGCCCGCATCACGGTCAACGGCACGGCCCTCCAGACCGAAGGCGATGCCACGCTTTCCCTGGGGAACTGGCATGCCCTGGCGGTGACCTCCAAATCCGGGGGCAAGCTCAGTCTGTATCTCGATGGCCGGGAGGTCGCCGCGACTGCCCTGCCCCATCAAATCCCTTCGATGAAGACTGAGCTGTTCATTGGCGCTTCGTCCGTGGAAGGTCATTCGTTAGCCGCCGAGCTTGACGAAATCGAGATCAGCACCGTTCCCCGTTCTCCCGCCTGGATCAAAACAGTCTACGCATCCCAGGGGATCGAGTCCAAGTTGATCAGCTATGGCATAGAAATGACCAGCGGCGGCAAGGATTTCTTTGAGGAGATGAATCTTGATGCCATTATCGGCAATCTCACCCTGGATGGTTGGATCATCATTTGCCTGCTGTTGGTGATGGGTACGGCCTCAATGCTCGTGCTGGTGAGCAAGTCCTTTTTCCTCCAGCAAAGCAATAAGGACAACAAGGGCTTCATGCAAGCATTCGAACAGTTGGAGCACCTGTTCGACCACGATACCGATTTTGATACATTTGAGAATTCCCCTTTGTGCCGGATTTATCTCTCCGGTTGCGAAACCATTGCAGGCATGCTCCGCAGGAAAAGCGATCACGCCCGCAAAATTCTCAGTGTGAAGGAGATCGACTTTTTCAAGGCAGCACTGGAGAAATACTATCTCCTGGAAACAAAACGATTCAACAAATGGATGATCTTGCTGCCCGTCGCCATATCCGGCGGCCCGTTCCTTGGCCTGCTGGGTACGGTCTGGGGCGTTATGAATACCTTTGCCGCCATGGCCAAGGCCGGTGACGCCAATATCATGGCCATTGCCCCCGGTGTCGCCTCGGCGCTTGCCGCCACCGTCTGTGGCCTGCTGGTCGCCATCCCGTCGCTGTTCGGCTACAACTACCTGAGTACCAGAATCAAGGATCAGACTGCGGATATCGGTATCTTTGTCGATGAGTTCATCATGCTTGTCGACCGGGATCATGGAGAAGAGCGATGAGACGATCGATTTATGCCGACCATGAGGCCTACGATGAAATCAACATCACCTCCATGCTCGATCTGGCCTGGGTGCTACTGGTGGTGTTCATGATCGCCGTGACCGCATCGGTTCAAGGCATCAAGATCAACCTGCCCAAGGCGGGCAACACCCCGAGCCTCGCCAAGCCGCACACCAAGGCCATCAGTATCATGGCAGATGGGTCTTTCTATCTCGATGCCTATCCGGTCAGCATGGAACAACTGGAAACATCGTTGCGGCAATACAAGGCCGCGGACCCTGAATTGCCGGTCGTTGTCAAAGGCGACGCCGGTGTGCAGTACCAGTCCGTCATCATGGTGCTTGACTTGCTCAATCGTCTTGAAATCCATCAGTTGGGTCTGGTGACGAGTCGGCTGGTCAAATAGCGGCGTTTTTCAACAAGCAGACCAATGGCCAGACAAAAGCGAACATCGAAGATCAAACCGCTGCACCTTGTCACCGGCGGGGTAGCACTGCTCATCATTGTCGCGGTGGCACTGGTGGCCATTTTCTTCCCGCACGGAGGCGATGGCAGCCGCAAAAAACAGATGCAGACCGTGACGATCGTCACGCCTCCCCCACCGCCGCCGCCCCCCAAGGTCGTTGAAAAACCTCCCGAGCCGATCAAGGAGCAGGAGAAAATAGAGACGCCCAAAGAGGAACTGCCGACCGAAAAACCCGAACCCATTGCCAAAGAACCGCCTACTTCCAGCAACCTCGGGCTTGACGCCAATGCCGGCGTGGGCAGCGACGCGTTCGGGTTGCAGGCAAAAAGGGGCGGCGCGAGCATTATCGGGGGATCGGGCGGGAATGGGGGTTCGCTGTACGGCTGGTATGCCAATCAACTCAGTACCAGTCTCCAGAAGACAGCCAATGAAATCCTGCAGCAAGAGGGAGGGATTCCTCCTGGCAAATGGGACAAGGTCAGCTTTGAAGTGTCGGTTGACGTGTTCGGCAAGATAAGCAAGTTCACGATACTGAAATCCTCCGGCAATCCAAAAATTGATGAAGCGGTCAAGAAGGCTCTGCAAATGGCGCATACTTTTGAACCGCCTCCGCCAGGCATGCCAAAGGTGTTGCGATTTGCGGTCTTATTGCAGGGATAATGTTAAATTTCAAAGGGAAACAGATGAAACGTGTGAAGAAAATGGGGATGGAACAGATCGTTCTGGGTACCTTGGCCGGTGTTCTTGTAGCAAGCCTGCATCCTGCCATTGTTCGTGCGGACAGCACCGAGGAAATCATCAACCTGCTCAAGGCCAAGAACATCATCACCGCCGAGGAGGCTGCCCAGATCATTGAACGGCATAAGGAGCAGGAGGCCCAACCGCAGCCGAACGCCAAGCCTGTCACCATAGTGCTGCCCAAGGGCCAGCGGTATCCGAAGGCCACGGCCGATCCCGTTGCCAAGGACATCAAGGAGGAGGTAGCCCGTCAGGTCAAGCAGGAACTCAAGGATGAAATCGCCAAGGAGGTCAAGCGGGAAGCCACCGCTGCCTCGGCGCTCGACTGGTCGAAGCGCATCCGCTTCGGCGGTGACGTCCGCCTCCGTTATCAGGATGATGCCTTTGGCGACGACAACCCGACAGTATTTGCCCTTCCATCCGACCCCACGAAAGTGGTCAATCGAACCGTCGACCGTGAACGCTTGCAGTATCAGGCCCGGATTTCGGCCAATGCACAGGTCAACGAACAGGCCGAGGTCGGCTTGCGGCTGGCGACCGGCAACGACGGCAATCCCATTTCGACCAACGACACCCTTGGCGACTACATGACCAAGGATTCGATCACCTTTGATCAGGCCTATCTCAAATGGACGCCCATGGCGGATGCCTCCACCTTGCCCGGCAAGTTGGATCTCTGGGGCGGCCGCATGCCCAACCCCTTCTTGGCCACCGATCTGGTGTGGGATTCGGATCTGAACTTCGAAGGGGTGGCCGCCAACCTGGAAATACCTTTGAAGACCGGCTTGAAAGGCTTTGTCAACGTAGGCGCCTTTCCTTTGCAGGAGGTCGATTTTTCCAGCCAAGACAAATGGTTGTACGGAGGGCAGATGGGCGTCCGCTACACCACCCGCTCTCATGTTTCCTATACGCTCGCCGCCGCCTACTATGATTATCAGGACATCCAGGGGGTGCGCAATCCGTATGTCATCGACGGGGAAGGTCCGTACGATTATACCGCCCCCCTGTTTCAGCAAACGGGTAATACGGTTTTTAATATCAACCAGTTCAATACCGGCTCCGAACTGATGGCCCTTGCCGCCGATTACAATGAGCTGAATGTCACCGGCAAGATCGATATCGGCACCTTTGATCCCGTCTATATCTCCTTTCTGGGCGACTATGTCAAAAACCTCGGGTTTGACCGTAACGAGGTAAACGCGCTGACCGGGGTACTTGTTCCCAAGGACGACACCGGCTACCTGGTCGGGGTAACCGTCGGACATCAAAAAATGCAGCAGTTATGGGACTGGCAGACGTCTCTGTCCTATAAATACCTGGAGGCGGATGCGGTTCTTGACGCCTTCACCGACTCGGATTTTCATCTGGGTGGCACCAATGCCAAGGGCTGGATTCTGGGAGGGCAGCTTGGCCTGGGAAAAGATCTGTGGTTGCGAGCCCGTTGGCTCAGTTCGGATACGATTTCCGAGCGTCCAGTGGCTATCGACACCTTGCAGGTTGACCTCAATGCCCGTTTCTAGCGCGACAAGGTGAAAGGCAAATATGAGTGCATCAATGAAAAAATGGCTTGCGAGGGTTCTGGCGGCACTGCTCCTTTTTGTTCTCGCAGGCGGCGGATATGGCCTGTATCGCCTCGATGCGGAACGGAAAACGCTTCACAAGGAAGTGGATTCCCTGAACAGTCGGGCCGAGTTGCTGCTGAAGAAGTTCAACGAGCAAAAGGCGCAGGCCGATGCCATGCGGCGGTCGGCGCAGGAGATGGAGAGCCGGGCCCGTGCCGCTGTGTCGAATCTCGCAGTCCTGCAAAAAGAAAAAGAACAGCTTGAAAGCACGATCGCAACCCTTGAGCAAAAGGCCATTGATATGCACAAGTCATGCGAGGAGGCGATCGGCGGCCAGAAAGAGCATTTTGATGCATTACGAACAAAGTACGATCAACTTGTCGAGGAAAGCAACAGAATCATCAAGGATAAAAATCAGCAACTGACCATGGTGACCGGCGAACGGGAGACCTTGAATGCCTCGTTGAAGCAGGAAAGCTTTCAGCACAAGCGCTGCCGGGAACATAACAGCCGCTTTGCCACCCTGACCGAAGAACTCGTACAACAATATGAAAATAAAGGCGTCCTCAGCAGCATTGGACAAATTGAGCCTTTCACCAAGCTGAAGAAGGTGGAGATTGAAAAGATCTGTCAGGAATATAGAGATAAAATTGATGAGAATACGCTTCCGAAGAAATAATTACTTCCTTGACCTGTTCATGTCACCGTTCATTTTGCAGAAGGCTCATTTATGTTGAGATTTATGAAGATTGCAATGGGGATAATGGCTGCTCACGCAAGAAACGTGACGACCTGTTGGCCTGTAGTGACAGTGTTGTTTCTTTGTACGGCATGCACCGGTATCAGCGAAAAACAGCTTGCCCTTGACCCGATCATTGTCGAAACACAAAGAGCGCATGATTTTGTTTTGTCGAAATATTCTGAATTTTCTCAACTAAAGAACGAATATGCCAAAAGTAAGCAGGCTGCCTATCTTGAAAGGATGAGTGAATTGATGGAGCTTGTGCGCGATGAGCTTGAGCGGGCCGAGTATTTCCAAAACAATTACAGATACTATCGCAAGGGAATCGATTACGGGCGCTGGAAGAGTGCGGGCGACACCTTTAGCCTGTGCCGAAAAACGTTGTGCGAGATGATGCTTGGCATAGGAGAACTGCACATGGTGCATGGTGACAAGGAGTATGCAGCTGCCCTATTCGCTGCTGTTGTATCCGGATTCGAGGAAGAGGAGATTTCAAGATACGTGGAACGTGCAAGAACTTTATTGCGTGAAATGGAACAGGAAGGTTTTTGCGCAGCATCAATAAAATCGGTCCATTGGAAAACACTTTGAAGGGCGTGGCAATGGGAAGCACCGCCATCAATTCCCTCCAGAAATACTCGCACCAGGGTTTCTCTGAAATTGTTACGGTTAATCCCGAAATATTGTCCCTGCTCGAAAAAATAGAGGCAATCCGTGATTCGAGAAAGCCCGTATTGATCACCGGAGAAACCGGTACCGGTAAAGAACTTTTTGCCCGAGCAGTCCATGCTTCAAGCAGTGTTAAGGGTCCGTTCATCACGGTCAATGCAGCTGGGCTGGATGATAACATTTTTTCGGATACGCTGTTCGGTCATGTCCGCGGAGCCTTTACCGGAGCCGATCGTTCGCGTCCCGGCATGATCGAACAAGCTTCAGGTGGGACAATTTTCCTTGATGAAATAGGCGATCTCAGCCTGCCATCCCAGATCAAGATGCTTCGTCTTCTTCAGGAGGGGGACTTCTTTCCCTTAGGGGCGGATAGACACAAACATTCGAATGCCCGCGTCATTACGGCGACAAACCGGGACCTCTGGGAGGCACAGCGCTGCGGACACTTCAGGGCTGATTTCAATTACCGTCTTCGCACCCACCATGTCAACATCCCGCCATTGCGCCAACGTCGCGATGATATTGAACCACTGGTTGATTATTTTTTGGCACAGGCTTCCAATGCGCTGAAGAAAAAAAGACCGACCCCCCCGTTGGAATTGATCCCTCTTTTACAGACCTATTTTTTCCCAGGCAATGTCAGGGAATTACAGGGAATGATTTTTGACGCGGTCTCTCAGCATCAGGGCAGGATTCTTTCTCTGCGGACCTTTTATGAGCACATTGCCAATAGCAATATTTACAAAACACCAGATCTTCCGCCCGAGAAAGAACGGGGTGACAGTTATCTTCAGGCCAACATGAACAAGTTCCCCACCATTCAGGAGGCAATTAGCTATCTTGTCGTCGAAGCAATGAAGCGGGCTGAGAACAATCAGGTCGTTGCCGCCCGTATGCTTGGAATTTCTCGCCAAGCGTTGAACAAGCGATTGAATAAACTGTCTAACCATGAGAGTACTCCAGGCGATTTCCGCCTTGACCGAACATAATTTTGGAGTGTTACCCCCGGTTTTGGTTCGAATAAAGGCGTGACGGAGAAAATGTTGCGAAAGACGGTTAGAGCCCACCGGCAAAACCGATGGAGAGGTGGCTCCACTTGTCTGAACAAGATTTTTTGATTTTTAAGTGGAATCTCTGCCAGTAGTTACGCTGCCAGTTGGACCGTCGGTATAACGCCTCGATACCCATGCGCTTCATCAAGGTACCGACACGCCTGCGGCCGACTTTGATGCCTGCCCGATCAAGCTGATCACGCAGCATGCGTGCGCCCATGAATGGACGCTCCAGATGCAACTCGTCCAGGCGGCGCATCAGGTCCAAGTCGGTTTGCGCAACAGGCCAGGGAGGTAATAAAGACTGCTGCGACTGATGCCGACCAGTTTAGCCTTGTCACAGATAGTCAATAGATTTCTTGAGACTGCCCCGGACAATAAAAAACCCGCAATCCTTGTAGAATTGCGGGTTTCTATATGGCGCCGGACAGTTCCGGACTTAAAACTGGTGGCGATGCAGGGACTTGAACCCCGGACACCACGGATATGAGCCGTGCGCTCTGACCAACTGAGCTACATCGCCGGTATCTGAAAAAGCCGGGTGGGCTTGAACCGGGCCACTATTCTAGATTTCCTGTTGTTTGTCAACAAGAAAACTCCTGACAGAAGGCGGTTGAAACTTTTTCCCCTGTAAAAAAACAAGCGCCCTTTCTTGCGCAAGATCAACAAGAAAGGGCGCTTCAACCAACGCGGTGCGCGCTGAGTGGCAAGTCGGCTTACATCATGCCGCCCATACCGCCCATCCCGCCCATGCCGCCCGGAGGCATACCGGCACCGGCGCCCTTATCCTCGTCCGGCAACTCGGCGATCATGCACTCGGTGGTGAGCAGCAGACCGGAAACCGAGGCCGCGTTCTGCAGCGCGGACCGGGTGACCTTGGCCGGATCAATGACACCGGCCTCGATCAGGTCTTCGTACTTCTCGGAGGCGGCGTTGAAACCCATGGGGCCTTCGAGATTCTTGACGTGCTCGACGATGACCGAACCCTCGCAACCGGCATTGGTGGCGATCTGGCGGACCGGCTCCTCGAGGGCGCGACGGATGATGCTCTTGCCCAGGGCCTGCTCGCCTTCCAGCTTGAGGCCGTCAAGCACTTTGAGGCAACGCAGATAGGCCACACCGCCGCCGGGGACCACGCCCTCTTCCACCGCGGCGCGGGTCGCATTGAGCGCATCCTCGACGCGGGCCTTCTTCTCCTTCATCTCCACCTCGGTGGCTGCACCGACATTGATCACGGCCACGCCGCCGATCAACTTGGCCAGGCGCTCTTGCAGCTTCTCGCGATCGTAATCGGAGGTGGTGTCCTCGATCTGGGCGCGGATCTGCTTGACGCGGGCAGCCAGTTTCTCTTTGTCGCCGGCGCCATCGATGATGGTGGTGTTGTCCTTATCGATGATCACCCGCTTGGCGGTGCCGAGATCGTTGATGGTGACGTTCTCCAGCTTGATACCGAGGTCTTCGGTGATCACCTGGCCGCCGGTAAGGATGGCGATGTCCTCAAGCATGGCCTTGCGACGGTCGCCGAAACCCGGCGCCTTGACCGCGGCCACGTTGAGGGTGCCGCGCAGCTTGTTGACCACCAGGGTGGCCAGGGCCTCGCCGTCCACATCCTCGGCGATGATGCACAGCGGTTTGCCCATCTTGGCAACGGATTCGAGGATCGGCAGCAGGTCCTTCATGCTGGAGATCTTCTTCTCGTTGATCAGGATCAGCGGCTCGTCCATGCTCACTTCCATCCGCTCCGGATCGGTGACGAAATAGGGGCTGAGGTAGCCGCGATCGAACTGCATACCCTCAACCACATCCAGCGAGGTCTCCATGGATTTGGCTTCTTCCACGGTGATGACGCCTTCCTTGCCAACCTTGTCCATGGCCTCGGCAATGATGTTGCCGATGGTCTCGTCGTTGTTGGCGGAAATGGTGCCAACCTGGGCGATCTCCTTCTGCTCCTTGGTCGGGCTGGCGATCTTGCCGAGCTCGGCGACCACGGCGGCCACGGAAGCATCGATGCCGCGCTTGATCTCCATGGGATTGGAACCGGCGGCCACCAGCTTGGCGCCTTCGGTGTAGATGGCCTGGGCAAGCACGGTAGCGGTAGTGGTGCCGTCGCCGGCCACGTCGGAGGTCTTGGAAGCGACTTCCTTGACCATCTGGGCGCCCATGTTCTCGAATTTATCCTTCAATTCGATTTCCTTGGCCACGGTAACGCCGTCCTTGGTGATAACCGGCGCGCCAAAGGATTTCTCGATCAGAACATTGCGGCCCTTGGGACCAAGGGTCACTTTGACAGCGTTTGCCAGGGTGTTGACGCCGGTCAGCATTTTTTCCCGGGCCTTGGCACCATATTTCAATTCTTTTGCAGCCATTATTGCATCTCCTTAAAACATCGATTGGATTGATATCTTTTCCTTACGCCTGGACCACACCAAGGATATCATCCTCGCGCATAATGAGAAAATCCTCGCCGTCCAACTTCACCTCGGTGCCACCGTATTTGGAGAACAGCACGCGATCGCCGACTGCCAAGTCAATGGCAACCCGCTCACCGGCATCGTTGAGCTTGCCGGGACCAACGGCGACAATCTCGCCCTCGGCCGGTTTTTCCTTGGCGGAATCGGGAATGATGATGCCACCGGCAGTTTTCTCCTCTCCTTCCAATCGCTTGACCAGAATCCGGTCATTCAATGGACGAATTTTCATGAATACTCCTCCTGTTTGTTTGTTGTGAGCAAATAGACGAAAAATGTTTGAACCGATGGGGTAGTTTGCTTGTCCGACGGTCGGTTCAAACCGCAATATTGGACGAAAACGAAGCTTCGGTCTTCAAACTGCGCAAAACAATAGGGCCGGTTTTTGAAAAATCAAGGGCGGGTCAAGCGAAAAATAAACTCGCTCAACCCTTTGAAATAATAGAGTATAACCGGAGGGATATTTTTCCTGAACGCTTCAGCCAACCCGAACGCGCCACTTGTGCGGGTCTTCCTGATGACCGAACTGAATAGCCTGCAATTCCTCGAAAAGCCGCGTCGCCAGTTCGCCGGCAGCGCCGCCGTTGATGACGATATGCTCGTCACGGTAACAGAATTCGCCCACCGGCGAGATCACCGCGGCCGTGCCGGTGCCAAAACTATCTTGCAGAGCGCCTTGCCTCCCGGCAGCGATGACTTCGTCGATGGTGATACGGCGTTCGCTGACCGGATATCCCCAGTCGCGCGCCAACTGGAGCACGGAATCCCTGGTGATGCCGGGCAGGATGGACCCTTCGAGCGGCGGGGTGATCAGTTCGCCGTCGATCAGAAAGAAGATATTGGAGGTGCCTACTTCCTCGACATATTTGTGTTCAACCGCATCCAGCCACAGGACCTGGGTGTAGCCTTTGTCATGGGCCTCGGCCTGGGCCTTGAGGCTGGCCGCATAGTTGCCGGCGGTCTTGGCGTTGCCGACCCCGCCCGGAACGGCCCGGACATAGGTGTCCTCGACATAAATCTTGGTCGGGCCGAAGCCTCCGGAATAATAGGCCCCCACCGGGCAACTGATGATGAAAAACAGATACTCCTCGGCCGGACGCAGGCCCAGGGCCGGCTCGGTGGCGATCATGGTCGGCCGGATATAGAGGGTGGCGCCGGGCGCCCTGGGGACCCATTCCTGATCGAGGTAGACCATGGCCCGCAGGGCCTGGAGCACACGGTCCTGGGGAAAGCGGGGCATGCACATCCGCCCCGCCGACTGGTTCATGCGGGTGAAATTGTCCTGGGGCCGGAAGAGGAAGATCTGGTCGTCCTTGCCGCGATAGGCCTTCATGCCTTCGAAAATGGCCTGGCCGTAATGAAAGACCATGGCCGCCGGGTCCAGGGCAAAGGACTGGTAGGGTTCGATGGCGGCGTCGTGCCAACCTTCCTGCCGGTTCCAACGCATGGTGAACATGTGATCGGTAAAAAACTGGCCAAACCCCAGTTTGCTCTGGTCGGGTTTTGGTTTCAATTGATCGGCCGATGCCTTTTGCAGCGTTACTTCAAGGTCCTTGTTGAACATCTTTCCACCCTGCCTTCGCCGGTTGCGTCAACCGGTTGTTCCGTTGATCGTGAGATGAATAACCCGGTCCGGCCGCGCATTTTCGGGCACAGCGGACATTACGCCTGCGACTTAAGCCGCAATGGTTGCGCGGAGAATAATCGATTGACCGCCCGGATACAAGCAGTACTCAAGGACTGCCGGGGAATTTTCGCCCGCCGGATTGGCCGCCAACGAGAGCGAACGCCGGCTCAGACCATGAGGGCCCGCAGCCGGCGGAGGTTTTCGATGTCCTCGGCCAGATCGTCCCCCTTGTCGGTTTCCAGGGTCATGGGATGATTGCGGAAACGGGCATCGTTGAGGAGCAACCGAAAGCCGTCCAGCCCGATCTTCCCCTCACCGATGTGCTCGTGGCGGTCGACCCGGCTGTTGCAGCCTTTCTTGGAATCGTTGAGGTGAAAAAAACGGACGCGGTCGCAGCCGATGTGTCGCTCCAGTTGGGCCAAGGTCTGGGCATAACCCTCGGCGGTGCCCAGATCGTAGCCGGCGGCAAAAATGTGGCAGGTGTCGACGCAAACGCCGACATGATCCGGATAGCGGCTCTGCCCCAGCAGCCAGCCCAGTTCCTCGAAGCGGCTGCCCAGGGAGGTGCCCTGGCCGGCGGTGGTTTCCAGCAGGACTTTCAAGTCTCCATCGAGCGCGCCAGAGCGCTCCAAGGCCAGGTCGAGATGGCGCGCCACTCGAACCAGTCCCGCCTCGATACCGGCGCCGCCATGACTGCCGGGATGGATCACCGCCAACCCGATGCCCAACCGGAGACATCGCTGGAGTTCCTCGGCAAAACCGGTCACCGATTTTTCCACCTTGTCCGGCTCCACGGCGGCCAGGTTGATCAGGTAGGAGGCGTGGGCGGCCACCGGCATGCCGCCGCTTTGCCGCCATCGTTCCCTGAACCGGTCAATCTCTTCCGGATGCAAGGGCGCCGAGCGCCACTGCCGCTGGTTGGCGGTGAAGATCTGCAACGACTCGCCGCCCACCCGATCGATCCGGTCAAAGGCCAGGTGCAGCCCGCCGGCCACGGACTGGTGCGCGCCCAACAGTGGCATCAGCGATCTCCTTGCGGTGCAATCTGGCGCATCACATCTTCCATTGTCGCTCCAGGTACTCCAGGCCGTCGTGGTTGGTCAGATCGAGTTGGATCGGGGTGACCGAAATATAGCCGTTGCGCACTGCCTGCTCGTCGGTGTCGTCGCCGCCGGACCAGTGCACGGTGCCGCCGCCGATCCAGTAATGCTTGCGCCCCCAGGGATCGAAGGTCTCCTGGATGGCATCGCGGTAGAGTCGCCGGCCCTGGCGGGTGAAGCGGATCCCCCGGATCTCGCCGGCAGGGAGCGGCGGGATATTGATATTGAGCAGGGATTTGGGCGGCAGGTGCATGGCCAGGGCCATGGAGGCCAGCTTCCAGGCCACCGCCGCCGTCACCTCGAAGTCATGGGGCGGACTACCGCCCAGGGAGAAGGCCAGCGAGGGGATGTCGTACATGGTCCCTTCGATGGCCGCCGAGACCGTGCCCGAGTAGCTGATGTCGTCGCCCAGGTTGGCGCCGGGATTGATCCCGGAGACAAGCAGATCGGGCTTGCGGCGCAAAATCTTGTTGATGGCGATGGTGACGCAGTCGGTGGGCGTGCCGTCAATGGTGTGGACGTGTTCGTCGAGCTGCACCACCCGCAGCGGCCGGTTCATGGTCAAGGAATGGCTGACCGCCGAGTTGTCCCGTTCGGGCGCGACGATCACCGCCTCGCCGAGTGAGCTGACGGCCTCGTAGAGGGCCCGGATGCCCGGCGCATGGACGCCGTCGTCGTTGGTAACCAGAATGAGGGGTTTGGACATGGCTTACGTCTTGGGTTGAGAGTTGGTGAAGGCGGCGACAAAGGCGCGGATCCGTTTGGCATTGACGCCCAGATCGCCGACCCCGGCACGGGAGGCGGAGCGGAGATCGATTCGACTGCCGCTGGCGGTGGCCTCGATACGAATGACGATGTCGTCGGTGAAACCGAAGATCAGGGTCCGGTCCACGGCCTCGATCACCCCTTGCTCGCGGCTCCGGGCGACAATCCGCCAGCCCAGTTGCTCGGCCACGGCCGCGCTTTTGCCGAAGGCCGCCTCCGGCGGCAATGCCACCAAAAGCGGCGCGATATCGGGGTAGGCCTGCCGTTGGCGGCCGGCTGTTTCCTCGCCGGGATAGTCGATGGGGTTGTCGCCGGCCTGACGCAGGGTCGGCGCCGCCCGGAACAGGGGCGGATTGTCGGGGTCGGTGGCGATATCGTGGATCGGCGGCGCCTGGACTCCCTGTATCCCCATCAGCAGCACGCCGACCAGCGCCGGCAGGGAAAGGCCGGCGGCCCACAGGCAGGAGGCGGAGCCGTCCCGCCGGCCGACGCGGAGCCGTGCGAACAGGACCAGCAGGCTGACGAAACCGGTCAGCACCAGGCCGCCGAGAGCCGCGGCCGCGAGCATGAGTGCCGGCCGCCAGGTCAACAGCGAGCCCCTGAAACCAACCACCGCCGCCAGGGTCATCGCCAGCCAGAAAAATTGCGCTTTCAGCAGCCAATGCATCCGGTTCATCATCCCAGCCCCGCTCCCGGTTTTATCTGAAGGTGTTGGCTCCGGTGGCGGTGCCATGCCGGAGCCCAGACCTTTCATGGTTCGTTGTGGCCGGCCAATCTGGCCCAAGCTGCCAGGCCGATCCATGGCTGCGCCCCACAAAAAAACCACCACGCCTTGAACCGGGGAGCTCTTCCCCGTATAATTTCTCTGTCGGTGTTTTTGTGCGCAGTTTGCGCATCACGCCTCGCAGGAATCGGGGGCGCCCCAGGCATGTTCCGAACAGGCAGCGACCATGAATAAGAACAAAGGCTCCCTCATCCTGAACGCCCTTTCCCCCTCCGTCGACGAGCCGCAACTCGTCGCCTACCTGGAAAAGCGGGCCAAGAGCATCCCGCCGGAAAAAATCCCCGCCCTGTTGCGCAACCTGCCGGTGGTCCTGAGCCGCAACGTGGCCGAGGAGACCGGATTGCTGGTTATCCGGCGACTGCATGAACTGGGGGCCCAGGCCCTGTTCGTCCCCGTTCAGAATAGTGATGCGGACACGACACCCCAAGCGGGGCCGACCGAATCCGCCGACGGAACCGTTTTTGCGCTGCTCAAGCGGATCGAACCGCGAAAAACCAGCATCTTTACGAGCTCGTTGCGGCAAATCAACAAGGAACTCTGGATCATCCTCGCCATGCTGGGCATCGCCTGGATGCTCAACGTCACCCTCGCCTCCCAATATCTGCTCCTCGGCCTCTACACCCTGCCCGCCGTGCTCTCGGCCTACTCGTTCGGCCGCCGCCAGGCGGTCTTCACCGCCTTGGCCAGCATCCTCCTGGTCGGGCTGGTCAGCCACTTCAATCCGGGGCGTTTCGAACGGTTCGACCTGGCCGGACTCGGGGGCGACAACCAGTGGTACCATATCGTTTCCTGGGGCTGCATCCTGCTGGTCACCGCCTATACCATGGGCACCCTGTATGAAAAAAACAAAACCAAGATGCAGGAACTCAGGCAGACCTATCAGGGATTACTGTTGATTCTCCGCCATTTTATCGCTCAGGACGAAGAACGGGAGAACCATTGTTTCCGGGTTTCCATCTATGCCACCCGAATAGCCTCGCACCTGGGTCTGGAAAAAGACGACATCGAGGATATCCGTTCGGCGGCGTTGCTGCACGATCTCGGCAAGCTGAAGATCAGCCGCTCCATCCTCCGCAAGGCGGCCCGTTTGATCCGAAACGAACCGTTGCCGGAGGGTGACGCCCATGCCGACGAACACCTGCTCAGCGGCTCGATGGGCCGGATTCTCCCCATGCTGCTCGGGTCTCAGGAATACTCCGGCAATCCGTCGTCCTCAGACGGCGAGACGATTCCCATGGGGGCGCGCATCCTGGCCGTGGCCGACGCCTTCGACACCATGACCGCCGGCGGATACAACCGGGAGGCCCTTTCCCCCGAAGCGGCCAGGAAAACGATCCTGGACGGCGCCGGTTCCGAGTTCGATGCCGAGGTGGTCAAGGCCTTTGTCAGGGCCTTCGACCGTCTGGAAATGGAACTCCCCGCCATCATTCTCTAAAAGAGCCGCGCGGTCGCCGTCGCTCCCGGCGGTTATTCGTCCCACCGCTGTGTCCTGAACCTTTCCAGTTGTCTCTCGTAATAGGCGCGATTTTCCGGATCGAGGCGAATGGCCTTGATCTGGGTAACCACCGCCTCTTCGATCAGGCCGTTGGCCCAGTAGGCCGTGGCCAGGGTATCGAGGACATGACCGCGCTCCCTGAGGAGCACGGCCGTTCGCGCCAGGGTCAGGGCGCGGGCCGGGTCGCGGAGGCTCCGGTCCTGGGCCGTAAGGAGCAGCCAAGCGAGATTGTTGTTAATTTCCGCATTCATCGGGGTGATCGCCAAGGCCTGTTCGTAGGCGTCGATCGCCTTTTGTTCCATCTTGCGGCTTTGCAGCAGGTCGCCCAGATACATCAGCCAAAGGCTGTTGCCCGGTTCCTGTCGCGCCTTCTGCAACAGCACTGCCTCGGCATATTTGGTCTCATATCCCTCCGACAGCTTGCCGGCGTCAATCCGATGCAGGGCCAGGACGCTCAGGCCGATGCAGATGCAGTAGGCAATGAGGGCGAGGCGCAGTCTCCGGTCATGGCGGTCGACCAGGCTGCGGTCGCGTTCGCATTGCTGGAGGAAATCGATCCGTTCGCCGATACCGAAGTGGTGCCAGTTCTTCTCGTCCCGGTTGCCGCCGCTGAGCAGCGCTATTTTTTCAAACGACCGGACCAGGGGCCAACCGGTTCCCAGGGCGCGAAAGACGTAGGTATCGGCCTGCCGCTCGAAGTTACGGACAAAGGCGCCGAAGACAAAGCGGAAATAGACCAGCATCAGCACCAGCAGCGGTGCCGTTGCCAAAATGCCCAGCAGGTTTTCCGGCGCAAACGGCAGGCTCGGCAGGATACGGTAAAAGAGATCGCTGGAGAGAACGAGATGCGGCAGGGGCTTGGCGATCGCGCCGGCGAGCAGGCTGAAACCGAGGAACAACAGCAGGTAGAGCAGCAGGTGCCGATGTTTGACATGGCCGATTTCGTGCGCCAGCACACTGTCCACCTCTTCCTCGTTCAAGGCTTCCAGGAGCGCGGGCGTGATCATCAGGTAGCGGAGCCTGGGCACGATCCCCATGATGCCCGCGGTCAGGATCTGGCCCTCGAAAAGCGGCCAGGTGTAGATCTCGGAATGAAACCCCTGCGACCGGCAGAAGGCCTGGAGCCGTTCCCGCTGCGGTCCCGGTTCCAGGGGCGTACATCCCCAGAGGGAACGGACCAGCGGCGGAAAGGCCAGGACCAGGAAGAAAAGAAAGAGGGCAAAAAGGGTCAGGTCCCCCCAGGGCGAGCGCAGGATCTTGACCAGCTCTGGAAACGGCAGGGCCAGCAACCCGTCGAACACCAGGGAGAGGATGAGCCAGGGCAGGACAATGGGCAAATTGGCCTTGGCATTGGAACGGACAAAGGACCACGGGGTATAGGCGCGTTGAAAAATCTGCTGGTAGCGGGGCCGGGCCGCACGCCATATCAGGATCAAGAGAAGGAAAAAACAACCGAGTCCGGCGATGTCGGCCAGGACCGGCAGCCGCCCGTCCAGGGACAGGGGATTGAGATAATATTTCAGGTCGAGGAGATAGACCCATCCCATGAACACCAGCACCGCCAGGATCGACAACCTTTTCTCCACCGCGAAATAGCTTGTGACCCCGGAAACGGACCGGGTGAACAGCCGGGAGGCGATGCGGGCGAACCCCCAATTGATCGCCACGAAGGCGGCCAGGGTCCAAAAGGGTGGCAGCGCCGGCCTGGCCGCCGGGGCATTGGTGGAAAAAACAAAGATAACCACCAGGAAATAGAGAAGATTATTGTACAACATCGGCAGATCTGTTCGTCCTCCTGTTCGCGGCCGGAACCCAGTGACCTGTCTCCGGAAATCCGGGACAAGGGAATCCAAGCGTTTTTATCGTATGCACGGGTCGGTCAGTTGGCCAGAATCGTTTACGGTTTCACCCGTTTTTCTGCCCCAGCGCCTCGTTTTTTCGGGAATAACACGAAAAGATGTTGACCTTTTTCGATTCGTTGGTATTATTTCTAGTTTATCGTGCCATTCGGGCCTATAGCTCAGTTGGCTAGAGCCACCGGCTCATAACCGGTCGGTCCCTGGTTCGAGTCCAGGTGGGCCCACCATTTTTTTTGGAAGAGCGGAGCGGATGTTCCCGACCCTTTCCACCCCCTACTTGCCTGACATTGAAAACATTGAGCAGTTCTTGGCAACCAGTGCTGAAACAACAGCGGGGCATTGCGAACAATGCCTGAGAAGAGGTACATCTCCCCGAGGATGTGCCTCTTTTTCTTTACAGAGTAACACGTCAGAGTAACACGTGCCTACCGTTCGAGATTTCCTGACAATTCTCCAGCAGATCACCCCGGAAAGCCTGGCCGAGGAGTGGGACAATGTCGGCCTCTTGGTCGGCGACCCGCATCAGCCGGTGCATCGCGTCCTCCTGGCGCTCGACCCCACCTGCGCCCTGATCCATCAAGCCGCGGCCGACCGCTACGATCTGGTCGTTACCCACCACCCCGTCATATTCCGTCCCCTGAAGGCCGTGCGTACCGACACCCCTTCGGGCCGATTTATCGCCGCCGCCACCCGCGATCGGATCAGCGTCATCGCCTGTCACACCAATCTCGATTCGATCCAGGGCGGGGTCAGCGATCATCTTGCCCAGGCCCTGGGGTTGACTGATTCCCGGCCCCTGGTGCCTGCCCGCCAGGGCTGCGATCTTGATTGCGGCCTCGGCCGAATTGGCGCCTATGCCACCCCCATCGACGCCGAAACCTTTCTGGCCAGGCTCCGGCAGGCCTGCACGCCGCCGTGGATCCTGGAAGCCGGTCCACGGCCTGAACGGGTGACAACGGTGGCCGTGTGCGGCGGTTCCTGCTCCGATCTGGCGGAAACCGTCCTCAACCAGGGCGCGGATGTCTTTGTCACCGCCGAGGTCAAGCATTCGGTGGCCTGTTGGGCCGCCGACGCGGGTTTGTGGCTGCTCGACGCCGGCCACTTTGCCACCGAGAACCCGGCCATGATCCTTTTCCGGGACACCCTGCGGCAACAGGTCGTTGCGCGGTCCTGGGACCTGGTCATCGACACCGCCGTTCAATTACCGCCCCTGAAGCTGGTATGAACCCTTCGCCGAGGCCATCCGCAACCCGTCGAACACCCCGAATATCCGTTATGAAGCCGATCTTCTCCCCCCTTTTCAACATCAGACATACCGACCGAGGAGCTCATCATTGAAAGAGGAAATACTCAAACTCATCAAACTGCAGGCAATCGACAGTGAGATTGCCGGATTCGATCACGCCATCGCCAAACATCAGGCGGCTGTGGCCACTCGCGAACAGGCGATCGTCGAAAAACAGGAGGCAATCACCAATTTTCGCACCAAGATCGAGCTGCTCAACCAGAAGCAGTCGGAGACCAAGGCCGAGCACGATGATGCCGGGGCGAGGGTGAAAGACCGGCAGAACAAGATGATGCAGGTGCAGACCAGCCGCGAACACCAGGCCCTGCTCAAGGAAATCGAGGAAAACAAGCGTCTGGTCAAGGAAACGGAAGATCGTATCCTCCAGTTCATCGAACAGATCGAGCAGTTGGAACAAGAGGTCGCCGCCCTGGAGAACCTGTGTGCCGGCGAGCAGCAGTTGCTGACCGAAGAGGTCGACAACGTCGCCAAGGAAATCCAGCGGATCGAAGAGGCGAAGAAATCGGTGGCCAGCCAGCGCGAAGCCGAGTCGGCGGCGCTGCAAGGCCCCTATCTCAAGCGCTACACCATGCTCTTGGCCAAACGCGATGGCCTGGCGGTGGTGGCGGTCAACGACAACGTCTGCCAGGGCTGCTACATGGCGCTGCCGCCGCAGCAGGTCATCGAGGTGCGCAAGGCGGAGAAATTCAACCTCTGTCCGACCTGCCAGCGCATCCTCTACTACAAGGAAGCCGAGGAAGTCGCGGTTGACAAATGAGCTGCTGACCCGGGAGCAGATCCTGCGGCGACTGGCGGAACACCTCGACGACGCCACCCTACTGCGCCTCTTTCCCGGCCAGCATCCGGCGGGTATCCGGCGGCTGCTCACCGGCGTTCGGCCGCAGACCGCACCCGCCGTCGAGCCGACCACCTGGCCCGAGCCGGAGAAGGGATCGGCACGAACGGCGCCCGATGGCCGTTGCCGCCTGTTCACCGACGGCGCCTCCCGCGGCAACCCCGGCCAGGCCGGGGCCGGGGCGGTGCTCTTCACCGAACAGGGTGACGAGCTGGCGGCCCGCGCGGTCTACCTCGGCACCTGCACCAACAATGTCGCCGAATACAAGGCCCTGCTCATCGGCCTGGACGAGGCCCTGCTTCAGGGGTGCACCGAGTTGGCCATTGCCTTGGATTCCGAGCTGATCGTCCGCCAGATCCAGGGGCGCTACAAGGTGAAAAACGAGGCTTTACTGCCCCTGTTCCAGCAGGTGCGGGAGCGGCTGGCCCGATTCGGCAAGTGGTCGATCGCCCATGTGCCGCGGGCGCAGAACGCCCGCGCCGATCAATTGGCCAACGAGGGGATCGACCGGAAAAACGGTTGAAGGGATGGCGCCGGTCCGCCGGACCTTCGACAGCAGTTAAGGGGTGAATGCATGATCGCTCCGGCATCCGCCGGGGAGGAAAGTCCGAACACCACAGGGCACGGTGGTTCGTAACGCGAACCCTGGGCAACCGGGGGAAAGTGCCACAGAAAACACACCGCCGATGGGGCGCGCGAGCGCCCGCAGGTAAGGTTGAAATGGCGAGGTAAGAGCTCACCGCCCCCATGGCGACATGGGGGGCAGGGTAAACCCCACCGGGTGCAAGACCAAATAGGGAGGCGTTTGAGGGCGGCCCGTCCAAAGCCTCCGGGTAGGTTGCACGAGATGCCGGGCGACCGGCATCCCAGTTAAATGATCATGGTCCGCCTTCGGGCGGAAACAGAATTCGGCTTACAATTCACCCCTTTTTTCTTTCGTGGACGACAACTCGCTCCAACTCCCCCCCGCCGGGGTCGTCATTCCGGCCGGGGGCACCGGCTCCCGCTTCGGCCATGCCAGGCCCAAACAGTTCCTTGAGCTGGCGGGCCTGCCCATCCTGGTTCGCACCTGTCGAGCCTTTCTCGATCTGGAGTCGATCCGCTCGGTGGTGGTGGCCGCGCCCACCGATTTCCTTCACCACACCATTGACCTGCTCCACGCCCATTTGCCCCCATCGCAAACTGAACGTCTGCTGGTCACCACCGGCGGCGCCACCCGCCAGGACTCGGTGCGGGCCGGGCTGGCGAGTCTGCCCGCCGAGATCGAGCTGGTGCTGGTCCACGACGCGGCCCGGCCGCTGGTGGACCGGGCAACGATCCTCCGCTGTCTGCATGGAGCCACGCAATTCGGGGCAGTGATCGCCGCGGTGCCGGTCAAGGATACCCTGAAACAGGTCGGCGACAACGACACCATCGCCGCCACTGTCGACCGCTCCTGTCTCTGGCAGGCGCAGACGCCGCAGGCGGCCCGGCGGCTGCTCCTGGAACGGGCCTTTACCGAGGCGGCGCGCACCGGCTTCACCGGCACCGACGAGGCCTCGCTGCTGGAAGCGGCAGGGATTGAAGTGCGGGTGGTCGCGGGCAGCGAACGCAACGGCAAAATTACCCGGCCCGAAGATCTGCGGGTGGCCGAAGCCCTGCTCACGGAGGAATGCCCCATGAAGATAGGCCACGGTTTTGATGCCCATCGGCTGGTTGCCGGCCGCAAACTGATCCTCGGCGGCGTGACCATCGACTACGAACTGGGCCTGGACGGCCATTCCGATGCCGATGTCGTGGCTCATGCCCTGACCGATGCCCTGCTCGGCGCCCTGGGCGCGGGCGACATCGGCCGCCATTTTCCCGACTCCGATCCCCAGTACAAGGGGATCGACAGTCTGCTCCTGCTGGCGCAGGTGCAGCAACTGGCGGAAGCGCGGCACTATCAATTGGGTAACGCCGACATCACTATCGTTTGCCAGCGGCCCCGGCTGGCCCCCTATCTCGAACAGATGCAGGCCCAGCTCGCCCGCTGCTGCCGGGTCGCCCCGGAGGCGATCAATATCAAAGCAACCACCACGGAAAAAATGGGATACACCGGACGGAGCGAGGGCATTGCCGCCCACGCGGTCGTCCTTTTGAGGTCTGACCATGGCAGTGAATAGAGAACGACTGGCCGCCAATTTCACCGAACTGTGCGAAATTGACAGCCCTTCCCGACACGAAGGCCGAATCTCGCAACGTTTGCAGGCGATTTTCCGCGAACTCGGCGCCACCGAAATCATCGAGGACGATTCTGCCGCACGCACCGGTTCGGAATGCGGCAACCTGATCGTTCGCTTTGCCGGCGATCTGGATCTGGCCCCGATCTTTTTCAGTTGTCACATGGATACGGTGCAGCCGGCTGAGGGGGTGCGGGTCAAGCGGATCGGCGACCTGTTCACCAGCGCCGGCGATACCGTCCTGGGCAGCGACGACAAATCCGGAATCGCCGCCTGCATCGAGGCCATGCGGCGGCTGCGCGAAACCGGGCGCCCGCACCGGCCGGTGGAGTTGATCATCACCACCTGCGAAGAGATCGGCCTGATCGGGGCCAAGGCCCTGGACCCGACGCTCGTGCACGCCCGCGAGGGCTATGCCCTTGATTCCAGCGGCTTTGCCCGGGTGATCACCCATGCCCCGGCCGCCAACCGACTGACCATTACCATGCATGGTGTGGCGGCCCACGCCGGGCTGCATCCGGAATGGGGAGTGAGCGCCCTGATTCTGGCCGCCCGGGCCCTGGCCCGGGTGCCCAGCGGCCGCATCGACGAGGAGACCACCACCAACTTCGGCACCATCAGCGGCGGCACCGCCTCCAATATCGTCCCGGAAAAGGTGGTCATCGAAGCGGAGGCCCGCAGTCACTCGGTGGAAAAACTTGAACGGGTGACGACCGAGATCGGGGAGATTTTCACCGCGACCGTAGCCGGCTGGACCGATCCCAGCGGCAAGTCCCAGGGCAAGCCCTCGGTGAACGTGGAGGTCCGCCAGGATTTTCCGGTGATGCGATTGGAACGGGAAGAGCCGGTCATCCGGCGGGTGGAGGCTGCCGCCCGCGCAATCGGCATGGAACTTTCGTATGAAAAGGCGGGCGGCGGCAGTGACGCCAATATCTTCAACGGTTATGGCCTGGCGACCGCGATCATCGCCACCGGCATGTCCCAGGTCCATACCACGGATGAACGGGTGGAATTGCAGGATATGGTCGATCTCACCCGACTGCTTATCGCCCTGCTCACCGAAGAGTCCTGCTAACGGAACCGGCCACTTACCCGATAAACACCAGGCCGGGGTCTGTTGCCCGGACCGAACCGATCACCCGACACTCCGGCGCATACCCCTGTTCTCGCAGGGCCGCAAGCAACTCGGTCGCTGCGTTTGCCGTCATGGCCAGCAAAAGACCGCCCGAGGTCTGCGGGTCATAGCCGATCATCTCCAGCGAGTCCATTTCCGGCAGACCGGAGCGGACCCACTGTTGATAGAACTTCCGGTTGCGGTAAGCACCCTCGGGGATGATGCCCATGTCGGCCAGCCCGCGCGCCTCCGGCAGCACCGGCAAGCTCTCCCGATCGAGCCGAACGGAGACGCCCGAGGCCGAGGCCATCTCATACAGATGCCCGAAGAGGCCAAAACCGGTGACATCGGTGCACCCGTGCACCCCTGCTCGCAACGCCTCATTCTCGCCAACGATCTCCATGGGCAGCCGGTTGAGGGTGGCCAGCAGTTCCACCAATTGCCGTTCCGCCGGCGGTTCGGTCAGGCCGCCCTTGATTGCCGTCGACAGGATGCCCGTTCCCAGCGGTTTGGTGAGCACCAGGACATCGCCGGCCCGAGCGCCGCCGTTGCGCAAGACCCGGTCGGGATGGACCAGGCCGGTCACCGACAGGCCGTATTTCAGTTCCGCATCCTCGATGGAATGGCCGCCCACCAGCAGGGCCCCGGCCTCCCGGATGATCGCCAGCCCCCCTTCCACCACCCGCCGGAACACCGACGAGTCCATGGTCTTGGTCGGACAGGCCAGGATGTTCATGCACAACAGCGGCCTGCCGCCCATGGCATAGACGTCGGACAAGGAGTTGGCGGCGGCAATCCGCCCGAAATCGTAGGGGTCGTCGACGATGGGGGTAAAAAAATCCACCGTCTGGATCAGGGCGGTGTCGTCGTTGAGACGATACACCCCGGCGTCGTCGCAGGTCTCGGTCCCCACCAGCAGATTGGGGTCCTGCGGCAGCTCAAGCCCGCACAGTATCCGGCCCAGGTCCCCCGGGCCCAACTTGGCGGCTCAGCCCGCGGCCTTGACGGTTGCGGTCAGTTTAAGCACGGAGTTGGTCATCGATCCACCATTGAAGAAAGTTGAAATCGTCCCTATTTTATTATTATTCGACAATACCCGATATTTTGTTGAAAAAAAACGTGCAATCTGGTTGATAGTAACCTTCTTCGAGACAGATGGATCGACAAGAGACAGGCACAAGGAACCGTTCTTTGTGCCTGTCGGTTTTTGGCGCATCCTGACAATATTGTAGGCAGTAGATATGAACGCATACGTACCCAAACAGGAACTTTCGGCAAACCCCCGGCACGAGTGCGGCATCTGCGGGGTTTTCGGCCATCCGGATGCCGCCAAGCTCGTCTATTTCGGCCTTTACGCCCTCCAGCACCGTGGTCAGGAAAGCGCCGGCATTGTGGTCGGCGACGGCAAAAGGGTCCTGATTCACAAGGACATGGGGCTGGTTGCCGACGTGTTCAATGAACGGACCCTGCAACGCCTCACCGGCCACCTGGCCACCGGCCATGTCCGCTATTCCACCACCGGCGAATCGAACATCGTCAACACCCAACCCTTCATGGCGACCCACAAGGGAATGCCGCTCAGCGTCGCCCACAACGGCAATCTGGTCAACTCCATTGCCCTGCGGCGGCATCTGGAGCAGCAGGGCTCGATTTTCCAGACCACCATGGACAGCGAGATCGTCATTCACCTAATGGTGCGCCACATGGACCGGGGCCTGCAAGAGGCGATCAAAACCACCTTTTCCTGCATCCAGGGCGCCTACTCCCTGTTGCTCATGACCCCGGACACCATGATCGCGGTCCGCGACCCCAACGGTTTCCGGCCGCTCTGTCTCGGCGTGCTCGACAACGGCGCCCATGTGGTCGCCTCCGAGACCTGCGCCCTGGACCTGATCGAGGCCGAGTACATCCGCGACATCGAGCCGGGCGAGGTGCTGATCGTCAACAAACAGGGGGTGACCTCGCTCTTTCCCTGGGCCCCGACCCGCAAGAGTTTTTGTATCTTCGAGCATGTTTATTTCGCCCGGCCGGACAGCGACGTCTTTGGCTTCAACGTTTACGCCACCCGCAAGCGCATGGGCGAAATCCTGGCCCAGGAGGCGCAAATCGAAGCCGATTTCGTCATGCCTTTTCCCGATTCGGGCAACTACGCGGCCATCGGCTATTCCACCGCCTCGGGTATCCCCCTGGAAATGGGCATGATCCGCAACCATTATGTTGGCCGCACCTTTATCCAGCCGACCCAGTCGATGCGGGATTTTTCCGTCCGGGTCAAACTCAACCCGGTGCGGGCGCTCCTGACCGGCAAGCGGGTGATTATCGTCGAGGATTCGATCGTGCGCGGCACCACCGGTCGCAGTCGGGTGCAATCGCTGCGTCGGGCTGGGGCCGCCGAGGTCCACATGGTGGTCAGTTGTCCGCCCACCCGTCACGCCTGTTATTACGGCATCGATTTCCCTTCCAGCTCCCAACTGGTTGCCGCCGGCAACACCGTGGAGGGAATCCGTGACTATCTTGGCCTCGACTCGCTCCACTATCTCAGCGTCGAGGGGCTGGTGGAGGCCACGGGCCTGAGTCGCGATCACTTCTGCCTGGCCTGTTTCACCGGGGAATACCCCATCGAGCCGGATAAAAATTTCTCCAAGGAGGCTTTTTCGAGCTGCGGCTGCTGAACAGCTGTTCCGAAAAGCCCTTGGTGGAGGCCAGTCTTGCCGGCGCCGGCTCCCGGCGCAGTGGCGGGGCACCCTGAAGCGGGAGGCATCGATGGCCCCGACCCAGTGACCGGCCCCCAACAAGGATGACCGAGGCTGCATGATCCGCCCCGTTCAACCGTATCCCGATCCGTTCAACCGTTTGTTCGTCTTGGTCCACTTTCTTGCCGGGCGGCCAACCCCGTCGGCGCGAGACCGCTCCCTCTCCGGCCCTGCCCCGGAAAGGGAGCGTCATCAGCAACCAAGGAGGTCGCCATGGATCCTGCCGCGCTCATCCCCACGCCCGATGCCATTCCCGTCCCTTGGGGATGGTTTCAGCTTTTTCTGCTGCTGACCTTTTTTATCCATATCTTGTTGATGAACGTGATGGTCGGCACCACCTTCATCGCGCTGATCCACCACATCCGCGGTGGAGGCCCCTCGACACCCTGTACCGAGGCGGTCTCCCGAACCCTGCCCTTCACCATCGCCTTTGCCGTCAATTTCGGCGTGGCGCCGCTCTTGTTCGTGCAGGTGCTGTACGGCCATCTCATCTACACCAGTTCCATCCTCATGGCGGTCTTCTGGTTGTCCATCGTCGCCCTGGTGATCGGCGCCTATACCCTGGCCTACGTCTATAAAGACCGGTATGCGCGCCTGGGCGGTTTCCGGGGGATCATTGCCGGCCTGATCGTGCTCCTGCTGCTGGCCGTCGCCTTTTTTTTCGTCAACAACCTCACCTTGATGCAGACCCCGGCAAGCTGGAGTCGGTATTTCGAACAACCCCGCGGCCTGTTGCTCAACCTCGCCGACCCCATGCTGGTGCCTCGTTTTCTCCATTTCATGGTTGCGGCGGTGGCGGTTGGCGGCCTGGCCATCGCCCTCTGGTTCCACTGGCGGCGAACGCGCGGTGAGCAGGACGCGGCTCGCTGGATCGCCTCCGGCTGCCGCTGGTTCAGTTATGCCACCCTCGGCAACGGTGCCTTCGGCCTCTGGTTTCTTGTCTCTCTGCCCAGTGGGGTGCTCACCCCTTCCACCACCGTGGGCCTCCTTCTGCTGCTCACCCTGGGCGGCGGCATCGTGCTGGCTGTCCCGGCCGTACTCTACGGGCTCGCCGGCCGGGTGATCCCGACCCTGCTGTGCATCCTGCCCACGATTTTCCTGATGCTTCTGGCCCGCAGCCTGCTGCGCACCGCCTTGCTGGCCCCCTGGTTTTCCATGACGCAACTGCCCGTTAATCCAGCGGCTTTCCCATTTTTCCTTTTTCTGTTCTTTGGGGCAACGGGGCTTGCCCTGATCGTCTGGATGGTGCGGTTCACCCTCCGAGCCTGCGCCGACAACGGGAGGCGGTCATGAACTACCCGGTCTGGCAGCTCGACGTCTTCGGGGGAGGGCTCTTGGTGGTCCTGATCGCCGTCTTCCATGTCTACATCTCTCATTTCGCGGTGGGGGGCGGCCTCTTCCTGGTGCTGGCCGAACGTAAGGCTCAGCGGGAAAACAATCCGGCGATTCTCGAATACGTCCGCAAACATGCCCGCTTCTTCCTCCTGCTCACCATGGTGGCCGGCTCGATCAGCGGCGTAGGTATCTGGTTCATCATCTCCCTGCTCAACCCGGCGGCCACCTCGATCCTCATCCACACCTTTGTCTTTGCCTGGGCCTCGGAATGGGTCTGCTTTCTCGTCGAGATCGTCTCGCTTTTCCTCTATGCCTACACCTTTGGCCGGATGGAGCCGCGTCACCACCAGCTGCTCGGCTGGATCTATTTCGGCGCCGCCTGGATGTCGCTTTTCCTGGTCAACGGCATCATCGGGTTCATGCTCACCCCCGGTGATTGGCTCCGGGACGGGAGTTTCTGGTCCGGATTCTTCAATCCGAGTTTCTGGCCCTCGCTCTTCTTCCGAACCTTCTTTGCCCTGATCATCGCCGGACTGTTCGGCCTGGTCACCGCCACCTGGCTCAAGGATGCCCCGCTGCGGACCGCCATGACTCGATTCTGCGCCCGCTGGCTGCTGCTCCCGTTCCTCTTGTTCATCGCCTCTGCTTCCTGGTACCGGTCCGCCCTGCCGCCCGAGTTACAGGAGACCATCTTTACGCGTATGCCCTCGATGCGTCTCTTCATCGACACCTTTCTCATCTGTTCGCCGATTGTGGTGCTCGGCGGCCTCCTCCTGGCCATCCGGATGCCGGCCGGTTTGAGCAGGCCGCTGGCCCTCCTGCTGCTGGTGGTCGGTCAAGTCTACATGGGCTGTTTCGAATTCATCCGCGAAGGGGGGCGGCGGCCCTATATCATCCGTGATTTTCTGTACTCGACCTCCATTTACCAAAAGGATGTCGGCCTCCTCCGGACAGAGGGGGTGCTGGCCACGGCCAAATGGGCGCGCCACCGCAGAATTACCGAGGCCAATAGCATGGAAGCGGGCCGGGAACTCTACAACCTGCTCTGTCTTTCCTGCCATGCTGTCAACGGGCCGATGCGGGACATCAAACGATTAGCCGCCCCCTATACCCCAAGCGGTCTTGATGCCATGATCAGCGGCATGGACGTCTTCCATCCTGCCATGCCGCCCTTCGCCGGCACCGCCGAGGAACGCAAGGTTCTCGCCCAGTACATCGCCCACGGCCTCAACGGCCGAAACGATCCCGCCCCGGCACGGCTTATTGAAAAACTCGCTGAAATCCCGTCCTTTACTCCGGAAACAGACTCTTACGTTCTTCTCGCCTGGAGCACTTTGGGCATGCGCTATGTCGCCGAAGTCAAGGGATTGCTGTCGCTCTCTCCACCGGGCAACGGGCTACGGGCGCAGTTGATCCAACGGGGGGAGGTACCCGCGATCGTCAATCAGGGCGTGAACCTCCGTTATCGGGTGGAAAGCGGATTTGCCGGTGCCGATGGCCAACCGGCGCCGTCCGGCGTCATGCTCCCCGAAGAGGATGTGTTTACCGCGGAAGGAATAGCTCTGCTCCCGGTATCGAAGCAGGGATTTGATCCGTATCCGGTGGTCACCATTGAAGCCAGGGACGACAACGAGACCCTCCTGGCCACGACCAAGGTGGTGGCGCCGGTTTCCACCGAAATGGGATGCAACACCTGTCACGGCGGGTCCGTTCTCCCTCCTGATTATGCCGGCTTGAGCCGGGAAACCGCCATGAACATCCTGGCGACCCACGACCAGCTCAGCGGGACCGGTCTGGTCGTCGCCGCGCAATCGGGCAAGACGATTCGCTGCCAATCCTGTCACGCCGACTTGATGGTCCGGGCCGAGGGCGACAAGGATCGGCTCAATCTCTCGGCGTCCATCCACGGATTCCACGCCCATTATCTCAGAAACAGGGGCCCCGAAGCCTGCGCTTTCTGCCATCCCGCCTCACCCACTGGCGCTACCCGCAACCTGCGTGACATCCACGCTCGAATAGGCCTGCATTGCAGCAACTGCCACGGTGCCATGGAGGATCAGGCGTTGAGTTTGTTAAAGCAGGAACAACAGGTCGGCAAAAAGCAGGCCGCGATCCTCATGGCCGCCCTGCAACCTAGCAGAGGGACAAACGCGGACAGAATCGCCCCCCGCAAGCCTTGGATCAATCAGCCCGACTGTCTGCACTGTCATGTCGATTACCAGTCGCCGGAAACGGATACCACCACCGGCACCTGGACCGGCGGCGAACAGGAACTCTACCGCAATCGCACCGACGACAGCGGTCGCCTGCACTGTGCGGCCTGCCACTCCAGCCCGCATGCGCTCTATCCGGCGGACAATCCACACGGGGCGCAACTGGATGTGCTCCAGCCCCTGCAATACCAGGGCAACCGACTCCCCCTGGGGGCAAACCGCAACTGCCCGGTCTGTCATACGGTGGTCATGGAAGAAGAAATGCATCACGCCAACAGCCTGCGGATGTTTCGCAATGAGTAGACAACGCGAGACGGCGTCGGAGAAAAATCGATGGGGGTCGGTCGCTCCCAATGAAGGCAGACGGCCATGCGCGGGCTGATATTTCTTTGGGTGGCCTGGTGCGTTGCGCACAGCCTGCTGATTACCACCGGGGTTCGTCGATGGTTTGAACGACGGGGCGGGGCGTGGCTCGGACTCTACCGCCTGGGCTATGTCTGCTTTTCGTTGTGCAGCCTGCTGGCGCTTCTCTGGTACACCGCTACCCTGCCGCAGCGGCCCATTGACCTTCCATTCGCCTGGCTAGGGCCTATTCGCGGGCTTCTTTTTCTCTATGCCTTGGTGATGTTCATCGGCGGCATCCGGGTATACGATCTCCAGACCTTTGTCGGTCTTCGCCAGTGGCGGGATTATCGGACCGGACGAACAAGCAACCTGCCGGGATTCACGAAATCCGGCATCCTTCGCTACATCCGCCATCCTTGGTATAGCGGTGGTATCGCCCTGCTCTGGGCGCTCCCGGCACTTACCGACGTTACCTTGATCACCCGCTCCCTGCTCACGGTCTATCTGATTGTCGGGACCTTGCTCGAAGAACGCAAGTTGCGGCAAAGCCTCGGTGAATCCTACCGGACCTACTGCCGGGAGACACCCATGCTTGTTCCCTGGAGAATCGGTCGCTGACGGTGTTGCTCTCTACCGTTTTCGGGCTACATTTTCTTTCTTTCTCCCCTGAGTCACACCGGATCAGAAGGTGGTGATCAGGCCCAGAGTCACCGCATGTGCGCCCCCCTCGGTAAAGCGGCCATCGATGCCCGAAGTGTTGGTATCGGCGAGACTCACCGAGCGGGTCCGGGTGCGATGGTACATATAGGAAATCCCCAGTTCCGTTGCCGCCGAATAGCGATAGCGGATGCCTGCGCCATAGACCATCGCATCGGCATCCGGCAATTCGAATCCCACGGTGGATGCGGGGACCGGTGTCCGATCATAGGAAACCCCAAAAGTGGTGGCCCAGCGCTCGTTCCAGTCATAGGTGAGGCCTATGCGATAGGCATCGGCATCATCCCAGTTTTTTATGCTCACGATGTCAAAAGGAGCAAAGGGGGATGCTTGGAAGTCTTGGTCGTAGACAAAGTCCAATTCCTTGAACGCTGACCAAAAAGTTCGCTCCCACGCCAGCTCCACGGTCAGTCGATTGAAGGAATACGCCGTCGCCAAGCCGAGAACTGCCGGCAGGGCGATTCGAACGGCGCCATCGCCGGAATAGTCGGCCACCAGCGTGGAACCGCTCAGCGCCTGCAACTCGCTGTGGCCACTCAGGTCCAGCTTGACCTCGGAGCGATACGTTGCCGCGATGGACCACTGTTTGCTTGGCCGGACCGACAGCGCCAGATTGTAGCCCATTTGGGTATCCGTGCCCTCTGAGGAACGGCGAAGCGTGATCGGGGAGAAAGGCGCATCGATATCGTTCTGCACCTCGCCCTTGCCGTACACAACGCGGAATCCGCCCCCAATGCCCAGCCAATCGACCGGATTATACGCGATGGTAGGATTTGCCTCGATGGTGTGCAGGGAAAATTCTTCAGCGAATGATCGAGGATACGGCTGTGCCCAATGTTTCGATAGTCCAAAAGGATAGGTCAGGGAAAAGCCGTATCGCAGGTTGCCGTATCGTGGCGAGACCATATGAAGAAGCGGCATGAAGAAAAGCTCGTGATCGGAAGTGCCGTTCGACAAGGGGGTTCGATTATCGGTATAAGTGATACCGGGTAGTTGCAGGAGGGTCAATGAGGTCTCCACCTGCCACTGGTCGGGCAGAAAGTTTATATTGGCGGGGTTATAGTAGTTGGAATCCGGCCCCGGCGTGAAGGCCGTGTGCGCCCCGGACAATCCCACTGCCCCAAGCGATTGATTGGCAATACGAAAGCCCGACGCCTCGGTTGTGACTGCATTCGCAAGACACAGCAACAACGCCAAACAGAGAGACCTCCCCTGGCATACCGGCAGAGTATTTTGGCCACGAGAGCTCTCCATGGCAACTCCTCCCTTTACATCAATCAATTACCAAGATTCGAGTATTATCGTTTCACTACAAGCCCATAACCGCACCGCCAAATGGAAAAACAAGAGGTGAGAGCTCTGCCGGAAAGTATGTATTGCTAAAAACAATGGGCAAAGCTGCGGATGCAGCCTTGCCCATTAATAAGGAATATGGATATCTATTAGCGACGCGCTTTCGTAATCGGTGCCGGTGGCGGCACATTGTAAACAACTTGCGCAAAATCATCAATCAAGGTGGAAATAGCCTTTTCGGTAGCCTTCTCAAAGAGAGCATCGTATTGGTAATCAGCCAGGACCGACTCCGGTGACACTTTTACATCAACCCGGTTGGTCCAAACGACATTGCCCGTATAGGCGTCCTGCACCCATACGCGTAACTGAACAACGGCCTGCGGTATTTTTCCTGAATGATGCGCTAAATTACCAAGAACAGCACCTGCGCCTCCCCAAGCGATGGCATGGCTCAGGTCACCGTCTGTTACTCCGGAAATGAAGGCGGCATCTGCCGCACCAGCAAGTGTATTGTTCCATTCATCGTATTTCTCTGATTCAGCCTGACCAAAAGCCATTCTATTGGTTACACCAGCTACGAAGGTGATAATACCTTTTTTGGCCGGATTCCAGGAGGGATCCTGCCGATCCTTGTATTGGATGATTCTGCCGCGCACAATGTAATCGGCAGAAAAATGTCGACCGATCTTAACCACTTCCTGCGGGGTAAGGCCATGTGTTCCGGGGCTGTCACTATTGCCGGCTTTTGTTTCAGTCTTCTGTGCAAGGTCGATATAACGTTGCAATGTCTCTTTCATTGCACTTGACCATTCTTTATCCATCTCGTTTTCAAGAGATTCGGTTTTTTTTCGATTGTACGCTACTACATTGATAATCTTGTGATCAGCAAGATAAAGAAAAACATCTTCCTGAACTGGCAAGTGAAATCCATATTTTATAAACTGATCTGTCACATTCTCACTGACAAAGAGATTACGGCGGTAAGCGGTCTCCAAATTTCCCGCAAGGGAATAATCAGCGAAAGGGAGAATAACAACCGTTTTGTCTGAACCAATCGGATTCTTGACCGTTGGTTGCACTTTCAATGATTCCTGTACGGTTGTACCTGTACCACAACCACTAAGAAAAAGCGTTAATAAGCCGATGAACAGATGGCGGCTGTATTTCATACCATTTCTCCTGTTTGTTCTAATGGATGACAAAGGTTGCTCATTTAGATAATCTTAGGCGTGAGCAAAATAACCAACTCACGTTTTTGCATTGTTTTTTCTTCAACACCGAATAGATATCTAAGGCCTGGAATGCTCCCAAGCCCTGGAGCGAATTTTCCGGCTTTTGTTTCAATACTATCAATGAGTCCGCCAATAATGAGCATTTCACCGTCTTGAACCTCGACCATGGTGGACATTTCACGGGCTCTAACTTGTGGAAGCCCAAGCTGAATAGCGCCCTCGCCGATAGTTTGCAAACGAACACCACCAGTTTCGGGATCGATATTTTCTATATCAGTGGTGATCGGAGTCAAATGGAGAGTTACTCTTTTTCCATCAAAAACCGTGGCCATGACCCCTAACGCAATGCCTTGAACGACATTTCCGACTTCGGTACTAAAGGTTACTGTCGTAACTCCCTCAGAAGTTTTCTCATCTCTTTTGATTGATTTGACATAGGCAATGTCTTTACCAACACTAATTATTGCCGGCTGCCCATTAATAACTGTAATTTTTGGATTAGCTAATACGTGTGTATCACCTTGCTCGTTAAGAGCGTTAAGCAGAACTTGGAAATCAATTGCTGGAATCTCCACTCTACTGACAAATGTGTTTGAGAAATTACTGGGATTTGTGTTGACGCGAGGATGAACCTGCCCGTTATTTCCAAAATAAACTGTACCATTGATGGGCTTGTTTTTAAGCACAGAACTCCAGTCCAATCCAACTTTTGAATTATCTTGCAAGTAAACTTCTATAATTTTTGCTTCTAAATTAACTTGTTGATAAAGGTGTTTCTTTAAATTATCAAAATAATTTTCAACCGTTTTTAATATGCTTGGCTTCGCTGTCACCGTTACAAGACCGATGCTCTTATCGATAATAAATGAGGCCGCATCTTTGGCTGTAAATTTGCTCGCTTTTGATATCGCTCCCGACATGTCAGAATTATCGGAATTGGATTTATCACCTATATTTTTATCATTGCCCGAAACAGGTTCATTAGATTTTGAACCACCAGAGGGGCTTGCATTTGAATTTTTAGCAATGTCTTTCCTTTCTTCTTCTGCAGTTTTGATGATAACTTTCAAATTAGATTCAATATTATCCCAAACATTAAATTTATTATCGGCACTTGCAATTTTTACAGTTCCCTCAGTTCCGGAAGCAACATCCTTGTTGGCTAGAAAATTGCCGCCCACCGTTGTAGTATACGCGCCTTGCATAGAGGGTATACTTATTTGAAAAACTTTGGTTGCCTTATTGCGAACAACAATATTTTTGCCGTTAATCTCATGAAAATAGTCCGCTTGCCTAAGCAAGTTGGCTATGGCTTCGTAAAAATCATCATTTGCAGAAACATCGACATCAACCAGCGTATTTTGATCGACATCACTGGCCCAACTTACCGTCATACCCTTCAAATTGACCAATCGCTTCATCACGTCCCACAAAGGTTGTGGTCCACTAGTTGATCGAATGGTCGCCCCTACCTTGATTTGATATCCACCCGCCACATCTCCCAGATTATCATCTCCTTTTTCTTTAGCCGTAATATAACCAGGAGTCTGATAGCGGACGGGAAGTTGGGTCGGTTGAGGCAAAGACTTAACAGCGGTTGGTTCGGCAGCAGTAGATGTGCCGGCAGTATTTTCTTGTCCCTGGGTTTGCTTTTTTGCTCCACACCCAGCAATGTTGAAAACGAAAAAGGCCAAACATAGAGCAACCACACAGTTTATCAATTTTATCATAAAATTATCCTCGCCTACGATCTCAAACGGTTGTCACATTCACTAGTTAAGCGAAACACGACCTTTAATATATTTATCTAAATCCGGTGGAACACCATAACCTGACAGAATAATTTTTTTGTATTTTTCGGTTGCCTGCTGCCGCTGCCCCATCTTGTCGTGTACTCTGGCCTCAGCAACCATGGCGTCCAGATCTTCTCCGTACAGCGAGTTATGCTTATCCAGTATTTGGAGTGCTCTAACAAATTCGTGACGCTCCTCGGAAAAGGCAGCATAGCTCATTAATGATTCTTTTGAAGGTTTATTCATTTGAGTACACTGACTAAAATAAGCAGTAGCTTTTTGCCAATCTTGCATATTCGCAGAGGCAATAGCGGCATTCAGTGCAGCAGCGACATTTTTAGAATCTTTCTCTAAAGCTATTTTCGAATAATAAAGCGATTTGGCATTTTGGCGAAGCTGCACTAAATAAATCGATGCAATTTTATTTGCCAATTTGCTATTACTAGGCCATTTATCGAGCGCCTTTTCATAAAAACCTACAGCAGCTTCAAAGTTTTCCAGTTTTTCCGCTTCTCTTCCAAGTGCTATATCTTGCTTGGCCTCAGCAGCTTCAACAGGTTGTTTCTCTTGTTGCCGAATTATCAACGCTTCTTGTTCGACAACTTTAGAATCAGCTTGAAAACTGAGATTGTTTACCCCTTTTTCAGGCCATTTGAACTCTTTCTTTTTCGGATAAATAACCAATGTATTGAATCGTTCTTCTTTTTCTAAATCCTTAAGATTGAGAATGATATCAAGAGCGAAATCCCAAGGAACATCATCGAGCACCAAGGTAAGCGAACCCTGAACGGATTCATCCACGACTATGTTGACCCCGCTAACTTGGCGGAGAAAATTAAACACATTATGCAGATCCATTTTTTGAAACTCGACGGTTATTCTTTCTTTATTATAACCGGAAAAATTAAATGCATCTTGCATTTGCTGCTCTTTAGCTTTGGGAGAAATCTTGTTTTCGAGAGGATTAATTTCAGGCAATTGATTATCAATTGATTTTGCAGCACCAATTACCCCACCAATTTTATCACTTCCCTTAGGATCATTAACTTTTTTTTGCTGAATCTGATTGTCTTTTATGTTGACGTCAATTTTACCGCTTTCTCCTTCTTTTACCCCCTTATCACTATGAATTGAATTGGCAGACGATTTCTCAGTTTTATTGATATTTATTATGATTTCAGCGTCTTCTTTTTTTGCTTCGTATGCAAGTTTCTCGGATAAAATTATTTCAATCCGAGCTATTGCAGGTCTTGCATCTGTAATTATCTTGGTTTGAAGTTTAGCAACGTTAGAATTTATTTGATTGATAAAAGTTTTAGAAAAATTAGCTTCAGCAACATCCACGACAATTCGGTCAGGATTAGGAAGTTCATAAATAGTAGAGACAGCTTTTCCGGAAAATTTTATACGAATTTCGAGCCGTTGCTCTACTTCGGTAGAGGAAGCCGATATAATTTCCAAGCTGTTTTCAGCAGTTATGATTTGAGCAGAAAATATGACGAGAAGGAGTGTTAGACACAATGATTTTCCGACAGTATCTATTTTTACTAATGACGGGAAAAATATAGAAAACATTTATTCATCTCCCTCTTTTTTCATTCTCATCGTGGTAGTAGTTTTAAGCTCTTGACCCGACCTTGTTTTAGCCGTTTCAGTGACAACTAGCTGATGCTTATCGATAGACGAAACCACTCCACGCTTGCCTATAAGATTTCCTAGTTTAAGAATATAACCCTTCTTTGTCTGGTCTTCGACAAGGGCTATCGGTTCTCGGGATGAAGTAATTACACCCACCAATGATAATTGACCTGGTTCAAAGAGTTGCATCCCTGCAAGCTGAGTTTTTTCATCTATTATTTCATTAGGATCAGGACCAGAAGCAGATTTTTGAGTGACAAATGGCTTAAAAGGATCAGCACGGCCTTGGGCGTTATAATAATAGCTGTCGCTATTAAATTTATTGTTGATTTCCGAAACCGATTCAGAATCTTTACTCTGGGACAGGGCTAAATTACTCATTAATAACATTATTATACAATAAAAATAAACGATTCCTGCTTTGTTCATTTTTATACCGCCGGAATTATTATTTTTTTGGCTGTTCGATTTTAACATTTGTAAATCTATAAGTTAATAGCCTGCAACTAGAATCTAATAAAATCTCACTCTTCTCTTGATCAACCTTATCTGTTTTTATATTATTCACCGTTACTATCCGTTCAAGTTTACTTACTTTGTCTAAAAATAATCCCAAATTATGGTAAGGTCCTTTAATTTTTATATCAATAGGAATTTCGGCATAAAAATCTTTAGGAATCTCTTGTCCAGGAGTGAACGAAAGAAAATCCAATCCAGAATTTCTACCAAGATCTGATATGTTTCTTAACAAATTCGGTATTTCTTGACTTTTTGGCAGCAAAACGGAAGTGGCCTCAAATTTATTTTTAACCTCTTCAAGTTCTTTTTGATATATAGGAAGATCTCTTGCTGCTTTTCTCACCTTTTTTAATTCTTCATTTGTTGCATTGACCTGAGCAGTTAATTTAGTTATCTCATCATGATTTGACTGAAAAAATAAAAAATAAAACAAAATGAAAATGACCGTCAAAAACAATGAAATAGCCAGAAATTTATTCTGATTGCTGACCGCAATATATTTTCCATCGATAAAAGTATCGAATTTTGATTTTTTCGAGCTATAGGCCATAGATAACATCCTGCGTTCAGCAAAATAATATTATTTATTGTCAGGCATAGCCACTTGGCTTGAAATGGTAAACAATTTCAAACTACGTTCAGCATAAATTTCCATAGTTGCTTTTGTCAGCCCAACCCCTTGTATGTACTGGGAATTTTCTAAATCTTCCATGTATTTCGCAACGGTTTGCTCATCAAGAGCCATGCCGGTGAGATTTAATTGACTTCCCACTTGGGATAGACTTTTCAACCACATCCGGTTCGTGGGGGTCAATTTGGCTATTTCATCCAATACATGCACTGTAAGCGAAGAAGACTGTTTTAGCTGTTTGATTACATCGATTCTTGTGAGAAGAATTTTCTTCTCTTCCTCCATTTTTTTTATTTCGGCGAGAATCTTTGTATACTGCTGTTTTTCAGCAACCAAACGCTGATCTTCTTCTTTTAGCTTATTTATGGTATTTAATTGCAATAGTTCGGTTATCAATAGGCCAGCCAAGACAAATACGATAACGCCAACCCCCATGAAAATCTGGTTTTTTGCCTTTTTCCGGCGTCTTATATCACGAACAGGGAGAAGATTGATTTGTATCATAGCATCTAAATAGTAGCGGGGCGGATAGCGAGTCCAGCTGCGATAGCCATCTCGGGCCCAATTGTCTCAAGGTAATGGCGGTCAAACTTCTTATCATCACAGATCATGGTTGCAAACGGATTAAAGGCTATTACATCCAACCCAGTCTCTCGCGAGAGATAGTCTTGCAATCCACTGACCTTGGAACCGCCACCGCTTAATACTATGGCTTTCAATGGCCTTTCCGGATTATTAGCCAGATAGAGATCGATGGCTTTTTTTATTTCCAACACCCACTGCGTGCAAGTCTGGTTGAATATATTTTTAATAGCTTCATTATGCTCTTCCAGTGAAACTATACCCAACTTCAGCTTCTCAGCTTGGGAATATTCAATTCCAAAAGTATTTACCAATTGGTCCGTTAATTGCTCACTTCCTACTACGACATCCCTTGCCAACACAGAGACACCTTCTGAAAGAATATTAATATTCATTTTGGATGCGCCTATATCAACCAAGGCAATGTTTTCACGCTGTTCTGAAGCGGTTTCCCATATATTTTCCAAAGCAAATCCATCAACATCAACAAGTGATGTTGTTAGCTTCAGTTCTCCAAGCATATCGAGATAATCATTGACAACTTCTTTTTTGGCAGCAACAAGCATTATATCACATCTATCAGATCCTTCTTTTTTTGATGGAAGTTTTTGAAAATCAATATAAACATCGTCTATATCAAAGGGAATATATTGTTCAGCTTCAGCATTTATATAATTTGCCAAAGCCTCATCTTCCATTTTTTCCAAATTAATCTTTTTCACGATTACTGAATATCCAGAAATAGATATTCCAATTTTTTTATTTTTAATCTTGAGATTTTTCAAAAGAGAGGACAATACCTTGCTTACCTCAATAGGATCTTGCAAAACTCCATCTTCAACAGCGCCAGATGGAAGTGAAGCAGAACCAACTGCTAGCAATTTATATGTTTTCCCTAGTCGTTGCAGTTGACACACTTTTATTGCATGAGATCCTATATCAACCCCTATCAGCAGATTGTCCTTTCTTTTCATTTCAATATATTATCTCTAGGTGTTATCAACACATAACAAAACAATCACTCTCAACCAACCAAGATTTCAACTGCCTCGGCTTGCGCTGAATAGTAGCTACTAGCAGGAATTAAATGATTTTTTCTTCCTAGTTAATATTAAGCACATAAAATACTTTCTTTGTCAAGCTGAGAACCGTTTTTTTTATCTTTCCCTAAACCAAACCACAGGTCAAAGGAGTCGCCACCCCGCCGGATGTCAACGTACATGCTTTGATTAATCAGGCACACCATGTTCCGAAGATGCGAATTCCATCGTCAAGACAGAGGGATTGGGAACAAGCCTACCGTTCGTCCTCGAGAAAAATTCGCCGGAGCTTGTAAAAATAATCGATCCCCGACCAGACGGTCAGCACCAGGGCCAGGTAGACAACTGCCAGGCCCATCTGATGCAAATAGGGAATCGGGAGAATACCGAGGGGAAAAATCAGGGTGCCCAAACCGATATATTGAATGGTGGATTTCCATTTGCCCAGGCTACTGGCATCCACGACGACTCCTGAAGAGGATGCGACTCCGCGCAATCCGGTGACCACAATCTCCCGGCACAGGATAATCAGCGCCACCCATGCGGGCATTTTGCCGGTGGGGATGAGCATAACCAGCGCCGTGGTCACGAGGACCTTGTCCGCCAAAGGATCCATTAGTTGACCCAGGACAGTTACGGCCTTGTATTTCCGTGCACAATATCCGTCTATCCAGTCTGAACCAGCCGCCACCGAAAAAACCAACCAGGCGATCAAGCTCATGCGAATGGTTTGTTCCTGGAGTAAAAGTAACATCAGGCAGCCGGAAAGGATAAACCGGCTGCCTGTGATGAGATTGGGCAGGTTGAAAATTTTGGGACTGCGATTCAATTGACAGTTACCATTTGCCGAACATTAATATTCGAGGGGAGCGGTGGCCGGTTGCTACGATAGGAACGATAGGTCTCCATGACCTTGGCCACATAGTTCTGCGTTTCAGGGATACCGGGCACAACCCCATACGGGGCCACATTCCCCGGTCCAGCGTTGTATGCCGCCAAACTTAGTTCCACATTTCCCTTAAAGTTGTCAAGTAGATATCGGAGATACTTCGCCCCACCGTTGATGTTCTGAAGAGGATCGAAGGGATCGTTGACCGCCAGATCCTTGGCTGTTCCCGGCATCAGTTGCATTAGTCCCTGGGCGCCTTTGGGGGAGATCGCGTTGGGGTCAAAGTTGGATTCCGCCTTGATAACCGCTTTGATCAGGAGCGGGTCGACCTGATGGTTCGCGGCCGCCAATTGAATGTAGCGGTTCAGGGTCTGCGGCGCGGTCCGAAAGGCATAATACCCTCTTTGATAATCATCGCTGCCCATTATCCCGGCAGTCCGGGCAAGTCCGCTGCTCGAACGCCGGGCAATGGTCCTGATCAATTGATCTTCCGGCGAAGCCAGCCGCCGCGGCGCCCGTTCGCTCAACTTGTATCGCCCGTCACCGGGGACATTGGTGTAATGGCAGATGCCACGGGCATCGACATAGGCGTACATTGCCGCACCTGCCGAAACCGGCAGTGAAATCACCAAAAGGAGAAGTCCTGTCAGAAGGGGGCGCAAAAGCATGGCGTACCTTGTTTTATTTTTGACGTTTTTCCCAATCGGCGAGGAATTGCTGCATGCCGATGTCGGTCAGAGGATGCTTGGCCAACTGGGCGATCACTTTGTACGGGATAGTAGCGATGTCCGCCCCGAGCAGGGCCGACTCAACCACGTGCATCGGATTGCGGACCGAGGCAACAATCACTTCGGTGGCGAATCCATAGTTGCGCAGTATAGTCATTATATCGGCAATCAGGTCGAGACCGTTTACCGAAATGTCATCGATGCGACCAACAAAAGGACTGACATAGGTTGCTCCGGCCTTTGCCGCCAGCAATGCCTGAGAAGCGGAAAAAATCAGGGTCACATTGGTCTTGATCCCCTCGGCGGTCAATCGTTTTACCGCTTTCAACCCTTCCTCGATCATCGGGATTTTGACGACGATATTGTCGGCGATTTTCACCAGCTCGCGAGCCTCGGCCACCATTCCATCTGCCTCGAGACTGATGACCTCGGCACTGACCGGCCCCTCGACCAGGGTGCAGATGTCCCTGAGGATTTCCACAAAAGGCCGCGGCTCCTTGGCTACCAGCGAGGGATTGGTGGTTACGCCGTCAACCATGCCGAGCGCCAATCCTTTCTTAATTTCTTCGATATTGGCGGTGTCGATAAAAAATTTCATAACTCTCCTTGCTCCGGTTTCCCGGTAAATTGATCACAGCACTGTTCACTGCAAAAATAATAGGTCACCCCATCCCGACGTAAACGCAGGGCCTGGTGTTTCGGGATCAGGACATGACAGACCGGGTCCTCGACCAGTACATCCTGGGGGTCGGAATCGTCGTTCGTGGCGGTTTCGGGCCGTTTTTTGCCGAACCATCCCCGAATAGCTCGCCAGCCGATATAGAAAAGCAGGGCCAATATCAACAGGCGCAATGGTGTCATGCGGACTGCGAAGATACCCAGACTGGCGAATTCTTTTCCCGGCTCAACATGGGTTCATTATAGCCAGGGCACAACAAATGTCTAATTGATTTGTCCGGGTAGACGCCTTTTTTCGTTATTCTTTCGGGATGAAAGCTACGGGGTGATGATCCCAGAAAATCCGCTGGACCCGTTGCTTGTCGCCTTGTTTTTGCAAATCGGACAAGAGCGCGCCGATCGTTTTTCCGCTGCGGGGATGGATGCGCCCTCCGGCTATTTCCGCCAGTGGCGCAAGAACAAAAAGTCGCTGGGTCATACGGGGGTGGGGAATGGCCAGATGCTCGTCATTAAAGACCAGGGCATCGTAGAGCAGAAGATCGAGATCAAGGGTCCGGTCCTGGTAGCCAAGCGCGCCCAGGGGGCGGAGCCGGCCATGTTGAGCCTCGATTGCGTGCAGCAGGCACAAAAGGGGGTGCGGTGCGAGCCGTGTCCGCACCAAGGCTGCGGCATTGACAAACCAGTGACCGCTGTCCATGCCGACCGGCTGGTTGCGATAGGGAGAGGAGAGGGCTAAGCCCCTAATATCGGGGCAGCCCAGTAGATCCTGCCAAGCTGCTTGGAGGATGGCAAGGGATGGACCCAAATTGGATCCCAGGCCGATGGCGACCTCATGCTCGATTTCGGGAGACGTCGTCACCGGCTTGGAAAATCACGGCAAGCAAAGAAGGGCGGGTGCCGGGTTTCCTAAAAAGTATTGAGGTCGAGGACATCGAACATGGTGTACAGGCCGTTGGGCCTGCCGCTCACCCAGGCGGCCGCCAGTGCCGCGCCCCGGGCGAAATTGTCCCGATTGGTGGCCCGGTGGGTGATCTCCAGCCGTTCCCCGGCCCCGGCGAAATAGACGGTGTGTTCGCCGACGATATCGCCGCCGCGGATGGTCTGGATGCCGATCTCCCGGTCGGTTCGCTCGCCGATGATGCCATTGCGCTCCATGACGCCGACCTCGGCCAGGTCCCGCCCCAGAGCCGCCGCCGCCATCTGCCCGAGCTTGAGGGCTGTTCCCGAGGGGGCGTCTTTTTTCATCCGGTGATGAGCCTCGACAATCTCGACATCATAGGCATCGCCCAGGATACCTGCCGCCTTGGCCACCAACTTGAAGAGGACATTCACCCCCACCGCCATGTTCGGTGATTGCACGCAGGGAAAGTGCGCTTCGGCCAATCCTTTCAGGGTTGCCAGTTCCTCGGCGCTCAGGCCGGTGGTGCCGATGACCATGGCAGTGCCGTGGGCAGCCGCCTGCCGGGCAAACTGGATGGTCGCTTCATGAAAGGTGAAATCGATGAGCACATCGCCCCAATCGATGACCGATGCCAAACCAGCGGTAATCGCTACCCCGGTCTCGCCCAGCCCGCTGATCGTCCCTGCATCCTTGCCGAGAGCCGGACTGCCGGGGCGCTCAAAGGCGCCGCTCAATTCCAGTCCCGGATGGGCCTGGACCATATGAATAATCCGCTGTCCCATGCGGCCGGCAGCTCCGGCAACAATCACCCTGGTCATCTTTCCTCCCGGTTACAGCAGGCCGAGCCCGGCCATGTCCTTTTGTAGCCGTTCCAGGCTGCCCGCATCCATCTGAGTCATGGGCAACCGCACCTCGCCCGATCCGATCCGGCCCATCAGTTCCAATCCCTTCTTGGCCGGTGCCGGGCTCGGATAACAGAACATGGCACCCATGAGGGAAAACAGTTCGTAATGGAGGGCCTTGGCCCTGGCCACATCGCACTGCAGGGCCGCTTCGATCATGGCGGCGGTCTTCGCCGGCTCGATGTTGGAGACCACCGAGATCACCCCCTTGCCGCCGATCAGCACGGTGGGCATGGCGGTGAAGTCGTCACCGGACAAAACGATAAATTCCTTGGGGCACAACTGAATGATTTCACTGATCTGGCTGAGATTGCCGCTGGCCTCCTTGATGCCGATCACATTGGGCAGAAGCGCCAACCGCGCCACCGTCGCCGGCAGCATGTTGGTAACGGTGCGACCGGGCACGTTGTAGAGGATCATCGGGATATCGACCGCCGCCAGGACCGCCTTGAAATGTTGAAACAGCCCTTCCTGACTGGGTTTATTATAGTAGGGCACCACCGACAGCACCGCGTCGGCCCCGCTGGCCTTCGCCGATTCGGTCAGTTCGATGGCCTCCACGGTGCTGTTGGCGCCGGTGCCGGCAATGACCGGTATCCGCCCTTTGACGGTCTGGACGGTCAATTCGATCACCCGCTTGTGCTCGTCGAAGTTCAGGGTGGCCGACTCACCGGTGGTACCGCAGGGGACGATCCCGTGGATACCGCTGGCAATCTGGAATTCGATCAGATCGATCAAGCCCTGTTCATCAATCGCGCCGTCGCGCATTGGGGTGACCAGTGCGGTTATGGCGCCCTCGAATCGTTTCATCGTGTTCTCCTTTCTTCCCTTTATATCCTTGCGGCAAAAAACAAACCTGCCCGAATGCGCGAGTGCCGGGCGAACCGCAATCAGCCGACGAGCGCCTCGGCCGTCAGTTCGCCCTTGTAGATGAGATGAGCCGGACCTTTGAGCAGCACCTGATCGGCACCCTCTCCCTGGCCACTGGAGAAGTGCACCGTCAGAGCCACCCCGCCCGAGGTGACCATCTCCACCGGCGAGCCGGCAAACCCCTTGGCAGCGGCAATCAGCGCCCCTGCCGTCACACCGGTACCGCAGGCCAGGGTTTCGTCTTCAACCCCGCGCTCATAGGTTCGTATCCGGAATCCGCCTTCGGTTCGTCCGACAAAATCGACGTTGGTGCCGGCAGGGGCAAAGTCGGGATGGTGCCGGATCTGCCGCCCCAGGCCGATGACATCGACCGCGTCGATATCATCGACAAAAATGACCGCATGGGGCACCCCGGTGTCGACGCTGTGCACCATCAACATCTGTCCCGCCGCCTCAATTTGCCGGTCAAAGCGGAACGAATGGGGTGGGGTCATCCGGATGGTGGCCTGGGTGTCGGCCACCGTGGCGTCGACGATGCCGGCCAGGGTCTCAAACCGCATCCGCGCCGCCGCGATCCCCTGCATATAGGCAAACCTGGCCACGCACCGCGCACCGTTGCCGCACATCTCGGCCTCGGAACCGTCGGCATTGAAAAAGCGCCACTTGAAATCCGCCCGATCCGAGGATTCGAGCAGAAACAAGCCATCCGCACCCACCGAAAACTTCCGCCGGCAGACTAGGCGGGCGAACTCGGCCATCCGTTCCGCGGGGATCAGGGGTTGACGGTGGTCGATGACGATGAAATCGTTGCCGGCGCCGCTCATTTTCCAGAACGGGATCGGCAGATGGATGTTTTTCATGGCCGAATTGCTCTCCGCAGGCGGTGCCGTTAGTTGTCGACCCGGATTTCGGTCGAGCGGGCGCTCTCATTGGCCGGACTCCGGGTATCGATGCCGGAGACCGAATAGAAAAGCGGCACGCCGGGCGCCTTGGCATCGACAAACATGTTGTGGGGCAGATTGACATCGCCGACCAGCGTCGGCTTGGACTCGCCCCCTGTCCGGCGATAGACCCGATAACCGGCCAGATCCTCGGCCGCGACATGATCCCAGAAGATCTTGACCCCCACCTCGGTCCGAAGACCTTCGACCCGACCCGGGACCGGCGGTCCGGTCCGGTCGACCGGGCGGGCTTCCACTGTCTCGCTCAAGTCGCTTCGCACCGTTCCCTGGGCATAGGTGCTGACAGCCTGCACCCGGTAGGCATATACCCGGCCGTTTTCGACCGTGGTGTCGGTATAGGTGGCAGCGACAACCGGTTCGCCGATCTTGGCAACCGCGCCGCCGTCCACTCCGCGATACACCTGATAGCGCACCGTGCCGGCCGCCGGCGTGGCGTCGCTGCGCCGGTCGACAGGTTGCCATTGCACGACATTCTTACCGTCACCGCCGGTGGCGCTCACCCCCTCGGGGGTTGCAGGCGGGGTCTGCCAGAAAAAGGAGACCTGGTTGGAATCCTGGGACTCGGTCCACCAACCGGTCTTGCTGCGCACCTTGAAAAAATAGAAATTGTCCGGCCGCAACCCCCTGACTTCATAGGTGGCCGTTCGCCCCGCGCCTGGGGGCAGAAGGCCACCGGGGACAGCGATAGGGGCATCGTAGGGGATCGGACAGGTTGGGCAGAAGGAGCCCGCCGGCACCTCGGCCCGATACAACTTAAACTCGTCGATCTCTTCGATATCGCCGCCGGTCACCGTTTTTTTGGGATAGGTCCAGGTGAGCGTTGCCCCTTTCTCATCCAATTCCACCTGGAGATCGAGCACCGGTTGAGGCACGACATGCTGGGGCGGGACCGGCTTGTCCTTGAACCCGCAGCCGCCAACGAACAGCAGGGCCAGGATGGCCGCAACCAGGACCACTGCCCTCAGTCGACCGCGGCAGCCGTTCATGATCGTATTCCCAGCATCTGTTCCACTCGGGCCAGGGCCTCCTCGACCCTGATTCGACCCGTTCCCCCGGCCGAGATCCGGCTGTTGACCGAACCGTCGACCGAGAGGACCGCAAAGATGTCCGCCTCGATCAACTCGGAGAACCCACGCAGATCGGCCAGGGAAAGATCGGTCAGCTCGCAGTCGCGCTCCTGGCAGAGGGCCACGATCCTCCCTGCCACGCTGTGGGCCTGGCGGAAGGGTAGGTTACGCCGTACCAGATAGTCGGCCAGGTCGGTGGCGGTCATGAAGCCGCCGCTGGTGGCGGCCCGCAGCCGTTCGCGATTGAACTCGCTGTGATCGAGCAGTTCAGCGATGATCGCCAGGCTGGCCTTGACCGTGTCCACGGCATCGAAGACCTGCTCTTTGTCTTCCTGCAGGTCCCGGTTGTAGGTCAGGGGCAAGCCTTTGACCGTCATCAACAGCGCCATCAGGGCCCCGGTGACCCGGCCGGCCTTGCCGCGGATCAGCTCCGGGATATCGGGATTCTTCTTCTGGGGCATGATCGACGAGCCGGTGCAGTAGCGGTCGCCCATGCGGATGAAGTCGAACTCCTTGGACGACCACAGCACCAATTCCTCGGAGAGCCGACTCAGATGGAGCTGGATCAGGTTCAGGCAGAACAGCAGCTCCAGGGCAAAGTCGCGGTCGCCGGTGGTGTCCATGGAGTTGGCGGTGATCGCCGCAAAGCCGAGCTCCGCGGCCACCGACTCCCGGTCGATGGGCAAACCGGTCCCGGCCAGGGCGGCGGCGCCCAGCGGCATGATATTGATCCGCTGGCGACAACCGGCCAGGCGGTCGCGATCCCGCCCCAACATCTCCACATAGGCGAGCAGGTGGTGGGAGAGCAGCACCGGCTGGGCTCGCTGCAGATGGGTATAGCCGGGCATGATGGCACCGAGATACTGGCGGGCCTTGCGGGCAAAACTCTTCTGCGCCTCGCACAGCAGGCCGTCCAGGGTGTCGACCTCGTCGCGAAGGTAGAGGCGGAAGTCGAGGTTGACCTGATCGTTGCGGCTGCGGGCGGTATGGAGCTTGGCCCCGGCCGGGCCGATCCGGTCGGTCAGGGCCTTTTCGATATTCATGTGAATATCTTCCAGCTCGGGCTTGAACACGAACTCGCCCCGGTCGATCTCCCCCTCGATCTCGGTCAGCCCTTGGACAATGGCCTCGGCCTCTTCCGGGGCGATCAATCCTTGGCGGGCGAGCATTCGGGCATGGGCCTTGGAGCCCATGATGTCGTGGCGGTAGAGCCGGGCATCGTACTGGATCGAGGCGGAAAAGGCCTCGACCGAGGCAGCGGTGGCCTCGGCAAAGCGGCCGCCCCACATCTTGCCGGATGCTTGCATCTGCTCGGCCATCATTTCAGCCGCTGGTGGGCCTGGATGCGCAGGCGCAGGGCATTGAGGCGAATGAAGCCGGTGGCGTCGGCCTGGTTGTAGACCTCGTCCTCCTCAAAGGTGGCAAAGGACTCGGAATAGAGCGAATTGGCCGACTTGCGGCCCACCGGGATGCAGTTGCCCTTGTAGAGCTTGAGCCGGACCGTGCCCCCCACCGTGGCCTGGGCATCGTCCATGGTCCGTTGCAGGAGCTGCATTTCGGGCGAGAACCAGAAGCCGTTGTAGATGAGCTGGGAGTAGCGCGGCACCAGGGAATCGCGGATATTGAGCACCTCGCGGTCCAGGGTGATGGTCTCGAGGTCGCGGTGCGCGGCCCGGAGGATGGTGCCGCCGGGGGTCTCGTAGACGCCGCGCGACTTCATGCCCACGAACCGGTTCTCCACCATGTCGAGTCGGCCGATGCCGTTGGCCCCACCCAGGGTATTGAGCCGGGTCATCAGGGCTACTGGCCCCAGCCGCTCGCCGTCGATGGCCACCGGCGTGCCCTGCTCGAAGTCGATCTCGATATAGGTGGGCGTATCCGGCGCCTTTTCCGGGGAGACGGTCAACTTGAACATGTCCTCGTCCGGCTCGTTCCAGGGATCCTCCAAAATGCCGCCCTCGAAGCTGATGTGGAGCAGGTTCTCGTCCGAGCTGTAGGGATTCTTCTTGGTCACCGGCACCGGGATGTTGTGCTCCTTGGCGAAGGCGACCAGTTTGTTGCGGGAGTTGAGGTCCCAGATCCGCCAGGGGGCGATGATGGTCAGCTTGGGATTGAGCGCCAGGTAGCTCAGCTCGAAGCGGACCTGATCGTTGCCCTTGCCGGTGGCGCCGTGGCTGACCGCATCGGCCCCTTCCTCGGCGGCGATCCGCACCTGTTCCTTGGCGATCAGCGGCCGGGCCAGCGAGGTGCCCAGGAGATAGGAGCCCTCGTAGATGGCATTGGCGCGAAAGGCCGGGAAGATGTAGTCGCGGACAAATTCCTCGCGCAGGTCGGAGACGATCACCTTTTCCGCGCCGGTGGCCAAGCCCTTGGCCCGAACCGCTGCCCAGTCCTCTTTCTGGCCGATATCAGCGGAGTAGGCGATCACCGGGCAGCCGTATTCATTGGCCAGCCATTTTAAAATAACCGAGGTATCCAGCCCGCCGGAATAGGCGAGCACTATCTTATTCATTGACATACCGCATCTCTCACGGCGCGCCGAAAGCGGCCGAGTTGATTCTTATTGGTTGGCGCCGGCGATGAAGTGCTCCAGGATCGCCGCGTGGATATGCATCTTGTTTTCCGCCTGTTCGAAGACCACGCTCTGTGGCCCTTCCAGGACCTCGTCCGTGATCTCCTCGCCCCGATGGGCGGGCAGACAGTGGAGGACGATGGCCTCCTTGTTGGCCCTGGCCAGCAACGACGCATCGAGTTGGTAGCCCTGGAACAATCCCAGCCGCTGTTCCTGCTCGGCCTCCTGCCCCATGGAGGCCCAGACATCGACGTTGACCACATCGGCGCCCCGGATGGCCTCGGCCGGATCGCGGAGAACAACGATGGGCAGCGGGCTGCGGATCCGGGCCTTTTCCAGGATGGTCTCGTTGGGGCTGAATCCGGCCGGGCAGGCCAGGGTCAGCGGAAAGCCGAAGACCGAGGCCGCCTCGATCCAGGAGTTGGCCATGTTGTTGCCGTCACCGATCCAGACGGTCTTCAGGCCTGCCAGCGTTCCTTTCTCCTCGATCACCGTCATCAGGTCGCTGAGCACCTGGCAAGGATGATGGAGGTCGGTCAGGGCATTGATCACCGGCACGTTCGCGTAGCGGGCCAATTCTTCCACCACCTCCTGACCAAAGGTGCGGACCACGATGGCGTCGACGTAGCGGGACAAGACCCGGGCGGTGTCTTTCAGGGGCTCGCCGCGACCCAGTTGCGATTCCTTGGCGGACATGAAGATCACCTGCCCGCCCAGGCCGTACATGCCGGCCTCAAAGGAGACCCGGGTGCGGGTCGATGGTTTTTCAAACAAGAGACAGATGGTGCGGCCGGCGAGTTGCTGGTGGCGGATGCCCTGTTTGCGCTCGGCTTTCAGCACCAGCGCCCGATCGATCAAGGCGCGCAGCGCTTCCTTGGAGAAATCGCTCAACGCCAACAAATGATTGTTCATAACACTATCCCTGGTAATCCGGGAACGACTCGGCACGATCACATCACTCCTTCACCCCGAGTCCCAACATGCCGAGTCTCTCCGGGTAAAAAAATAATTGATACAAAAAAACGGGTCGTTTGCAAAGGGATTTCGCGGGAGAACCCCTGATTCCGCATGGTTGTAGGTGGCAACAGCGGGTGGGTCAGCCCACAGCGGCAATCGCTTTTTCGAAAAACAGGGCGGAAAGAAGAATTTTCAGACCAATGCCGATCAGGATGGTGCCGCCGGCGACCTCGACCCGCTTGCCCCACCGCTGACCGGCCCTGGTGCCGAGCAGCAGGCCGATGACGGTGAAGCCGCAGGCGACCAGGCCGATCACCAGCGAGGGCACCCAGATGACCACATCGAGCATGGCCAGGGTCAACCCCACCGCCAGGGCATCGATGCTGGTGGCCACGGACAGGGCCACCATGGTCAGCCCCCGGCTGGGGTCGTTGGCCCGCTCCCCGTCCTCCGCACCGTTCAGGGCCTCATGGACCATGCGGCCGCCGATGTAGAGCAGGAGCAAGAAGGCGATCCAGTGGCTCCAGGCGGCGACAAAGGATTGCACCGTCAGGCCGGCCAGCCAGCCGATCACCGGCATCATCGCCTGGAAAAGGCCGAAGTGGAAGGCGAGACGGAAACAGGGACGGAAGGTCAGGGGCTGCAGGATGGCCCCGGCGGCCAGGGCCACGGCAAAGGCGTCCATGGCCAGGGCCACGGCCAGGGCGATCAGGGAAACGGTGTCCACGAAAGCGAGACGAAATTCCGGCCGGCTCAGCTCAGCCGGTCGAGCACCCGGCAGAGCTTGGCGATCAGCAGGTCGATTTCTTCGGGGGTGACGATGAGGGGCGGCACGAACCGGAGCACCTTGTTGCCGGCGAAATTGATCAGGGCCCCCTCCTCGAACATCTGCTGGACGATGTCCAGGCCGTGCCCGATCCCCTGGTCGGTCAGCACCAGGCCGAGCAGCAGACCGCGGCCCCGGACGCCGGTGGCCAGGTGCGGGTAGCGGGCGGCCACCGCTTGCAGTTTGCCGACAAAATAGTCGCTCTTTTCCCGGACCGATGCCATGAACCCATCGGCCAGCATGATCCGCAACACCTCGACCGCGGCGGCGGCGGCCACCGGGTTGCCGCCAAAGGTGGAGGCATGGGTGCCCACGGTCAGCGAAGCGGCAATCTTGTCCGTGGTCAGCATGGCGCCGATGGGCAAGCCGTTGCCCAGGGCCTTGGCCAGGGTCATGATGTCTGGGGTCACGCCCAACTGTTCATGGGCGAACAGGGTGCCGGTCCGGCCGAGACCGGTCTGGACCTCGTCGAAAATGAGCAGCAGTCCGTGTTGGTCGCAGAGGGCGCGGATCGCCCGCAGATACTCGGGTTCCAGGGGCCGGACCCCGCTCTCGCCCTGGAGGGGCTCGCAGAGAATGGCGCAGGTCCGGGGGGTGATCAGCTTCTCGATGGTCTGCGGGTCGCCGAACTCGGCATGGACAAACCCCTGGGGCAGGGGCTCGAACCCCTGGTGGAACCGGGGTTGGCCGGTGGCGGCCACCGTGGCCAGGGTCCGGCCATGGAAGGAGCCGAGTAGCGAAATGATCTCGTAGCGCCCCTCGCCGCTGTGAATCCGCGCCAACTTGATTGCCGCCTCGTTGGCCTCGGCGCCGGAATTGCCCATGAACACCCGGTCGGCAAAGCTGTTGGCCACCAGCAGCTCGGCCAGCTCGATCTGGGGCGGGGTATGGAACAGGTTGGAGACATGCACCAGGGACCCGGCCTGGCGGCAGATGGCCTCGGTGACCTTGGGGTGGCAGTGGCCCAGCGAACAGACCGCAATGCCGGCGAGGAAATCGAGGTATTCCTTGCCGTCAGCATCCCACAAACGGCACCCGCTGCCCTTGACCATGGCTGCCGGAAACCGGCTGTAGGTTCCGATAAACACCTTATTGCCCCTTGTCGCCCATTGTTCGTTGCTCATGCCACCAACTCCGTCCCGATCCCTTTCCGGGTAAAAATTTCCAGTAAAATCGCGTGTTCCTGCCGTCCGTCAATGATATGGGCCTTGGCCACACCGCCATCCAGGGCGGATTTACAACAGTTGACCTTGGGAATCATCCCGCCCTTGATCACCCCGGCCGCAATCAGGTCGTCGATCTGGTCGCGGTAGATGGTGGAGATCAGCTCGCCGCTCTGGTTCTTGACGCCCTCGACATCGGTGAGCAGCATCAGCTTGACCGCGTTCAATTCGGCGGCGATGGCCCCGGCCACCAGATCGGCGTTGATGTTGAAGGCCCGACCATCCTCGCCCACCCCCACCGGGGCGATCACCGGGATGAAATCCTGACGGTCCAGGGCGGTGAGGATCTCGGGATTGACCCGGGTCACCTCGCCAACCCGGCCGATGTCGATCAGTTCGGGCGGTTGGTCCTCGTTGGCGGGTTTCCCCTGAATGGTCAGTTTCCGGGCCTGGACCAAGTCGCCGTCCCGGCCGGACAGACCGACCGCCTTGCCGCCGCAGTGGTTGATCAGGCCGACGATCTCCTTGTTGACCTTGCCCACCAAAACCATCTCCACCACATCCATGGTCTCGCCGTCGGTGACCCGCATGCCCTGGACATAGCTGGGGGTAACCTGCATTTTTTCCAGGAAGCGGTTGATCTGGGGCCCGCCGCCGTGGACGATCACCGGGTTGATGCCGATATATTTCATCAGGATGACGTCGAGGGCGAAATTGCGCTTGAGCGTCTCGTCGACCATGGCATGGCCGCCATACTTGATGACGATTGTTTGTTCTCTGAATTCGCGGAGATAGGGCAGCGACTCCACCAGCACCTTGGCCTTGGCGATTTCCTCACGAATCATTTTTTTATCCCTCTGTTTGCGGTCCGCGGACCGGCGGGTATGGTCATAATGTCGGGCGGTTATTGTACCTCCGCTTCAACACCCTGTAAACCTTTCCCTGAATCCGTGACGGCTTGTTCCTCGAACATAGTATATGTTGCTATATTTACGTTATAATTGCGGATGACCCTTGAAAGAATGCCTTCACCCGCCGCCCTTCAGGGCGTGCGGACGAGCACTCACAGATTCAGGATTTCTATTTCTCCTCCGGGCAAAAGGGCGGTTATCTTGCGCTCAACCTCTTTACATTTCCTGGAGAACCCAGTAGTATGGACAGGTTCTTGCAAAAAACAATCCCGAAACAACACCAGCACCTTTTTTCATGGATTTCGAGGACTCAGCCATGGGACGCCTTCGTGTCGCCCTCCACATCGCCCTGCACCTGATCGTTATCTCCCTGTGGGCCGGGACGGCGCCCGGTCTGGCCGCCGAAGAGGCGGATCAGCCGATCAGCATCGAGGCCAACCGGATGGTCTCGCAGGAAAACAAGAATTCGGTGGTCTTCATCGGTAAGGTGGATGCCCGCCAGGGAACGCTCACCATCCGCGCCGAGGAAATGACCGTGTTCTATACCGAAAAAAAAGGCGACAAAGGCGGCAAGGACAATCAACCCACCAATCAGGTGGAAAAACTGATCTGCACCACTAACGTCAAGGTCAGCCAGGGTGACTGGCTGGGCGCCGGCGACCGGATGGACTACTTCGCCAAGGAGCGCAAGGCGGTGCTCAGCGGCAACGCCAAGGCCTGGCAGGGACAGAACATGGTCTCCGGCAAGACCATCGTTTATTATCTGGACGAGAAACGGTCGGTGGTCGAACCGGATGCGACCACCAACGGCCGGGTCAGGGCGGTCATCCATCCGGATTCCAAGAAAAAACCATGACCGCAACCTCGGTCCTCGAAACCCGGAATCTCGTCAAGGAATACCGCGACCGGCGGGTGGTTGACCAGGTCAACCTCCAGGTGTACAGTTCGTCGGTCGTGGGCTTGCTGGGCCCCAACGGCGCCGGCAAAACCACCACCTTTTATTCGATTGTCGGCTTCATCCGCCCGACCGGCGGCGCCATCCTCCTGGACGGGGAAGACATCACCGCGCTGCCCATTCACAAGCGGGCCTCGCGCGGCATCACCTATCTGGCCCAGGAGCCGTCGGTTTTCAAGAAACTGACCGTGGAGGAGAACATCCGCATCGTCCTCGAACCCCTGGGCTTGCCCCGGAACGAGATCCACCACCGGATCGACGAGCTGATGGCGGAACTGAAGCTGGAATATCTGGCCGGCAACAAGGGATATGCCCTGTCCGGCGGCGAACGGCGGCGAGTGGAGATCATGCGCGCCCTGGCCACCAAGCCGCGTTTCATCCTTCTCGACGAACCGTTCGCCGGGGTCGACCCCCTGTCGGTGGCCGATCTCCAGGCGATCATCCGCGACTTGAAACGCAAGGGGCTGGGAATCCTGATCTCCGACCACAATGTCCGGGAAACCTTGCAGGTCTGCGATTCCGCCTATATTATGAATAACGGTCAGATCCTGACCAGCGGCGGCGCCGACGACATCATCCAGAGCGCGGTGGCCCGGAAAATGTACCTCGGCGACAATTTTACCATGTAACCAGCATGGCTGGACCAGATTGGCCGGCCACAACGAACAAGGAAAGGTCGGCGCTCCGGCATGGCACGCTCCCCGGAACCGACACTTTCTATAAAAAAAGAACCTCGCGGCCGACGCCGCGAACAACCCCGGACGAACCGAACCCCCATGGCCCTCGAACTCAGACAAAGCCTCAAGCTCGCCCAGAAGCTGGTGATGACGCCGCAATTGCGTCAGGCCATCAAACTGTTGCAGCTCGGCCGTCTCGAACTCACCGAGGCCCTGCAGGCGGAGATCGAGCAGAATCCCATGCTGGAAGAGGCGCCGAGCCTGCTCGAACAGCCCGCCAATCCCGAGGCCCTCAGCGGGGAAGAAAACCCTTACCAGGCCGAGGCAGCGATCACCGACCGGGTCAAGGGCGACGATCCGGCCACCGTGGCCGAGGTCAATTGGGAGGATTACGCCAACTCCTTTGACTCCGACCTTGCCTTTTCCACCGAAACCCCGCCGGCCGACGCCCCGTCCCAGTTCGACTTCATCTCCGCCACCCCTGGCCTGGCCTCCTATCTCCAGTGGCAGCTGACCCATCTCGAACTGACCGAACAGGATATCGAACTGACCACCTTCATTGTCTGCAATCTGGACGGCCACGGATTTCTCGAGGCCAGCATCGAGGATATCTGCGCCTTTGGCCAGTGCAGCGAGGAAGAGGCCGAGGGCGCCCTGCGCCTGGTCCAGAGCCTCGATCCGCCGGGGATCGCCGCCCGCGACATCCGCGAGTCGCTCCTGTTGCAGCTCGACCGCCTCGATTATTACGACACCCTGCCCTACCGGATTGTCGAGCAGCACATGGGCCTCCTGGAATCGCGCAATTATGCCCAGATGGCGCGAGAAACCGGGATGCCGCTGAAAAAAATCACCGAGGCGGTGGCCATCATCCAGGAGCTGACCCCCTACCCGGGCAACGAATTCAGCAACGAACAGACCAACTACGTGGTCCCGGACGTCTACGTCTACAAGATCGACGACGAATTCGTGATTCAGCTCAACGACGAGGGGCTGCCGCAGTTGCAGCTCTCCAGCGAATACCAGCAGCTGCTCAAGCAGAAAACCGCCCTGACCCCGGAATCGCGGGGCTATCTGCGCGAGAACAAGCGCAACGCCGAGTGGTTCATCAAATCGATCGAGCAGCGGCAACGGACCATCTTCCGGGTGATGGAAAGCCTGCTCAAGTTTCAGCGGGATTTTTTCGAGTCCGGACCGGCGGCGATGCGACCGCTGATCCTGCGGGATGTGGCCGAGGACATCGGCATGCACGAGTCGACGGTCAGCCGGGTGACCTCCAACAAATACGTGCATTGCCCCCAGGGGATCTATGAATTGAAGTACTTTTTCAGCACTGCAGTGTCGACCCCGGACGGCGATGCGGTGGCGGCGGAGGCGATCAAGACCCGGATCCGGCAGTTGATCAACAGCGAAAACCCGGTTAAGCCGCTGAGCGACAACAAGATCTCCGAGCTGCTCGCCAAGGAAAATATCACCGTGGCCCGGCGCACCGTCGCCAAATACCGGGAACAGTTGAAAATACTCCCGGTCAAGCACCGGCGGCAAAACCGTTGACCCCAGTCGCTCCCATGCCCCGACTGCGACACGACGCGATTATCCTGAACATGAAGGCGGCCACCAAGGAAGCCGCCCTACGGGAATTGGCGGGCTTGGCCGCAACGGTGTGCGGCCGCTGCACCGAAGCAGCCCTCTACAACGTGCTGCTGGAACGCGAAGCCGTCGGCTCCACCGGGGTCGGCAACGGGGTGGCCATTCCCCACGGCAAAATCGAGGGCCTCGACGAGATCCTGCTCTGTTTCGGCCGCAGTAAGGCCGGTATCGACTTCGACGCCATCGACAATCGGCCGGTGCACCTTTTGGTCCTGCTCCTTTCCCCCGCCGGCAAGGCCGAGGAATATCTCCGCACCCTGGCCAGGGTCAGCAAAATCCTTAAGGAACCAGAAATTCGGCAGCAACTGCTCGACAGCACCTCCCGCGAGGAAATCGCGGCCCTCTTTACCGCCTGATCGGGCGCAGCCCGAGTCCTCGGGCCACGTCCCGGCCGATCAGCGGCCGTATCATCCGTTCAACTGCTCCGGATCATCTCCGCGATCTGAAAAGCCATCTCCAGCGCCTGCTCGGCATTGAGCCGCGGGTCGCAGGTGGTCAGGTACCGCTGCGCCAACTGGGCGTCCGAAACCTGGCGCGCCCCGCCGATACACTCGGTGACGTCGTCGCCGGTCAATTCGAAATGGACCCCGCCCGGCACCGTGCCCTCTACCCAGTTCAGCTCGAAAAAGCAGCGCAGCTCCGAGAGGATATTGTCGAAATCGCGGGTCTTGAGTCCGGATTCGGCCTTGAAGGTGTTGGCGTGCATGGGGTCGCAGGTCCAGAGCACGTGCAAGCCGGACTTCCTGACCGCCCGCAGCAGGGGCGGCAGGTACTTGTCGATCGCCTTGTAGCCGAACCGGGTGATCAGGGTGATCCGACCGGGTTCGTTGTCCGGGTTCAGCCGCTCGATGATCGCCAGGATGTCGTCGACGTCGTAGTTCGGCCCCACCTTCATGCCCAGGGGATTGCGCACGCCCCGGAGGAACTCGATGTGGGCGCCGTCGATCTGGCGGGTGCGGTCGCCGATCCACAGCATGTGGGCGGAGCAGTCGTACCAGCCGCCGGCCACCGAATCCTCCCGGGTGAGGGCCTCTTCGTAGCCCAGGAACAGGGCCTCGTGCGAGGTGTAAAAACTCGCTTCCTTCATCTGGGGGATATCGGTGGAAATGCCGATGGTCTCCATGAACTTGAGGGCACTGCTGATCTGCTTGGCCATGCGTTCATAGGAGCGGCCCATGGGCGACTGTTTGACGAACTCCTGGTTCCAGGCCTGGACCCGGTGCAGCGAACTGAAACCGCCACGGGTGAAGGCGCGCAGCAGGTTCATGGTCGCCGCCGACAGGTGGTACCCCTTGAGCATCCGCTCGGGATCGGGGATGCGCGCCTCCAGCACCGGCTCGGCGGAATTGGCCATGTCGCCCCGGTAGCTGGGGATCTCGATGCCGCCCACCATTTCGGTGTCGCTGGAGCGGGGCTTGGCATACTGACCGGCGATGCGGCCGACCTTGACCACCGGCTTGTTGCCGGCATAGGTGAGGATGACCGCCATCTGCAACAGCACCTTGAGGGTCTCGCGGATGTTGGGGGCGGTGCAGCGGGAAAACTCCTCGGAGCAGTCGCCGCCCTGGAGGAGAAAGGCCTCGCCTTTGACCGCCTTGGCGAGCATAGTCTTCAAATCCCTGATCTCGCCGGCAAAAACCAGGGGCGGCAACAAGGAGAGGGTCGCAATGATCTCCTCGTATCGATCCTTGTTCGGCCAGTTCGGTTGCTGCAAGGCAGGGAAGTTGTGCCAGCTCGTTTTGCTCCAGTTGCGTGTTTTCTCCATGGTCATCGTCTATGTTAGGGTTATTTAGGGTTATCGGATGGGGGCCGTGTCGATTGATCGGCCGTCCTGGTCATTTATTTTTCGAATCGGCGTCGTGCTGACAACGGGTGCCTATGCAGCAGACCTCCAGGTCAAAGACATTGAGGATGCGCAGGGCCTGATCCCGTTTCTCCTGATCGGCAAAGGGCTCGAACACGCACTCGCGGACAAGCGCCTCCGCCCGACTCCGGTCGGGGATGCAGGCCATGCCCGTGGCCAGGACCTTGCCCCGCGCCGTTTCCAGCAATTCCGCGTCGCGGCCGTTGGTCACCACAGCCAGGGGGATGCGATAGCCGGGATCCAGGATCCGGGCCGCGGCAATCGCCGCCTTTTCCCTGGTCACCAGGGAGCCGGGGCCGTAGCGGAGAATGAACAGCCGCCGGCCGTCGATCCGCACCGTGAGCTCGATCAGGGTCTGCACCCGGTTGCCGTTGAAACAGGAATCGATGGTCAGTCGGGGCTCCAGCTCGTCTTTGCCGTAGCCGAGCTGCGTCACCAAGAGCCGGGCCAGCCGCTGGCGGATGCGCTCGTCGTCGGTGTCGGGCCGCATCTCGCCGGTGAGGGAATCCTGGAGTTCACCGTAGACGATATGGTGGCCCGAGGTGTCGATCATGGGGCAATCCTGAAAAAAGGGGTGGACAACCGGAGGGGAACAACGGTGCCAGGCAAAACCGGCCGGGCTGTTTCGGCGTCGTGCTCCTCAATTTCCGCCGCAGCGCAGACAAAGGCAAACCTGTAACGAACCAGCATGGCTGGACCAAATTGGCCAACCACAACGAACAATGAAAGCGCTGCCCGCAGAGCCCGCGCCGCCACTGGAACCAACACTTCTCATATAAACAGTAACGGGTTAAATAAGCGTGGATTGATCGTTTTGTCAATCCTCAATTTCTCAACCCCGGCGGGCAGGGCTGGTCGCGCCGCCGGAGACGCGTCCGAGGAAAGGCTGGCTCCGAACTCGAAATCGGGGTATGCTCTGCCCCGGTTTTCCCTGGTTCGGTCGCCGTTCCGACCACCCGCTCCCTTTTCCCGTTTTCGACCAGCACGATGACATCCGCATCCGACCCCTCCCCCATTGATCGGCCCTGGCTGAAAATTACCCTGTTCTGTCCCCTGCCCCTGCTGGAGCCGGCCGCCGACCTCATGGGCGTGCTCAGCGGCGCCGGGGTGGAGCAGAGCCCGGAGACCGAAGCCGGCGCCGCGATCAGCGGTTTTTTCCAATTGGAGCCGGCAAGCGGCGATCCCCATGACCACGAGGGAACCGCCGCCGAGATCCTGGCGCGGGTAGAAGGCGAGATGGCCGCCCTGTTCGCCCTCTACGGCCGCGTTCCGGAAAAGGCGTCGGTCACCCGACTGGCCGACCAGGATTGGGCCACCAGTTGGCAGCAATATTTCAAACCCTTCGAGATCGTTCCCGGCCTGGTGATCAAACCCTCCTGGGAGACCTACCGGCCGGAACCGGGGCAGGCGGTCATCGAGATGGATCCGGGCATGGCCTTCGGCACCGGCCAGCACGCCTCGACCCGGATGGCCCTGGCCCTGATCCGACAAAGCATGGCCACGATCCGGCCCCGAGAGGCCCTGGACGTCGGCACCGGCACCGGCATCCTGGCCATGGCCGCGGCCCTGTTCGGGGCCGAACGGGTCGTGGCCATCGACAACGACCCGGACGCGGTGACCGTGGCGCGAGAGAATATCGTAAAGAATCGGCTCGAAGGGAAAATAGCGGTCAGCGCCACGCCGGTGACGCGGATCCAAGGGCTGTTTTCGCTGGTCTGCGCCAACATCGTGCACGATGTGCTGGTGGAGATGGCCGCCACCCTGGCCGCCTTGACCGCTCCCGGAGGGCATCTGGTGCTGGCCGGGATCCTGGCCGGCACCCAGGAAGACAATATCGTCCGGGTCTATAGCAACCTGGGCCTGTCACCCCTTGACCGGCTCCATCAGGAGGAGTGGACAGCTCTGCTGCTCCGGCGCGACTGACCCGTCACCCGCCCAGAGAGTTGGTCATTGAAAAGCAGACGCCACGCCCGGTATCCGGAGCGTGGCGCTTTCTCAAGGAAAAACTTTCGCGGTGTGGCTTCGGAGGCGGGTTCCTAGGCAATATTGCTGATTGATTCGGAACTTCCACCGAGCAATGTAGCCAGATCGGAACCGGTCTGACCTTCCATGCCCATCGCCGCCATTTTGAGATAATTTTCAATGGCCGCCGCCAGAACCGAATCGAGTCCTTCCGTTTCCGAAGCCTGCCCCTGCGAGGAAGAGGGAGGTCCCTGCGGCCGGTTGGCCTCCATGGCGGCGACCGCCTCGTCCGTGCTGAACGAACCGTCGCCGTCCGTATCGTAGGTGCTGACAAAATCCTCGGCATTCAACGAGGACCCGGTGGCGTTGTTGATGATGTCGACCAGGCCCTCCGCCTCCTCGGCACTGATCACGCCGTCGCCGTTGGCATCGACGCCGCCGACCATGTCGGATGCGTCGGGCCCCTGCATGCCGCTCATCCCACCGGGCGGAGGAGGCGGCCCCTGCGGACGGTTGGCCTCCATGGCGGCGACCGCCTCGTCCGTGCTGAACGAACCGTCGCCGTCCGTATCGTAGGTGCTGACAAAATCCTCGGCATTCAATGAGGACCCGGTGGCGTTGTTGATGATATCGACCAGGCCCTCCGCCTCTTCGGCACTGATCAGGCCGTCGCCGTTGGCATCGACGTCGCCGACCATGTCGGACTCATCGGGCCCCCGCATGCCGCCCATCCCGCCGGGCGAGGAAGGCGGCCCCTGCGGCCGGTTGGCTTCCAGGGCGGCGACTGTCTCGTCCTCGCTCAAGGTCCCGTTGCCATCGGAATCATAGGTGGCAAGGAACTCGGACAAATCGACGGACACCCCGGTGGCCTCGCTGATTTTTTCGGTCAGGCTCTGCACCTCGGTCGAATCGAGCCCGCCGCTGCTGTCTGCGTCCAACTTGGTGAAGATCTCGCCGAGATCCGGTTTTCCTCTGGTTGTGGTCTGTTCCGTGCCACCGGATGCGGCGCGCGACCGCATGGTGGACAGCAGCCCGATGGAATAACTGCCGGAACTGATACCGCTGATCGTCATGATGAACCTCCTTCGCAATGTTTGACCGGCACCCTTTCCCCTGGTCGGCCTCATGCCACGGAGAACGGCGGGCAACCGCCTGCGCCTTGGTGCCGCGGGGTTACCTCTCGTATCGTCCTGAACAAAGAGGCGTTTTATAGCAATCGGGTCGTCCGATGGTAACGGCTGGCAACACCGGCATCCTTGCTGTCAACGCCGCAACCTGTGATTGCCACGGAAGTCACCGCCAGGCCGCGGACACCGGATCCCCACAAGAAGAGTATCGGTAAATCAGAGGGATTTGGCTGTTAATTCTCTGACAAAAACTGTTAATATTTGTAAAATGGTTAACCGGAAAGCCCCCGGACGTTTTATGGTGGGGCGACAAGCTCCCATTGTACCACCTCCTGCCACCACCGTTCCGACGATGCGCATCCTGATTATTGACGACGACACCGAGTTGTGCGACCTGCTCACCGAATACCTGGCGCAGGAAGAATTCACTGTCTCGGCTTGCCATGACGGCCAACAGGGGTTGACGGCCGCTCTCTCCGGCAACCATGATTTTCTGATCCTCGACGTCATGTTGCCCGGATGCAGCGGAATCGACCTGTTGCGACAGCTCCGGCACACTTCGGCCCTCCCGGTCCTGATGCTGACCGCCCGCGGCGACGCGGTCGACCGGGTCGTCGGCCTGGAAATGGGTGCCGACGACTATTTGCCCAAGCCCTTCGATCCCCGCGAGCTGGTGGCCCGAATCCGGGCCATTCACCGCCGTAGCGAGAACGGATACGATGGCCGGCGGGGTGCTCCCGGCAAACTGACCGCCGACGACATCCTCCTCGACCTGGGGACGCGAACCGTATTCCGTGACCAGGTCGAAATCCCGCTCACCGCCGTGGAGTTTTCCCTGCTCCATGCCCTGATCAAGCGGATCGGCCAGGTGGTCAATCGGGAAGATCTGGTACAGGAGGTGCTCGGCCGCAAGCTGGTGATGTTCGATCGCAGCATCGACGTCCACATCAGCAGTCTGCGCAAGAAACTCGGCCACAACGTCAACGGCATCGAACGGATCAAGACCGTGCGCAGCGTCGGCTACATGTACACCTGCACCTGACCCTCGGCCCAACCATGCGCGGCATCTTTCCCCGTCTTCTCCTCAGCTTTTCCCTCACCTTTCTCTTGGCGGGGCTGCTCAGCGGGCTGGTCATGTTCTCTTTTTCCCGCCATTCGGTCGAATCGTTTCGTCACGAATTTATCCAGCAATTGCACACCAACATCGCCCGTTCCGTGGTCCTCATGGGGCAGGCCGCCTACATGATGTGGGAGCATTGGGGCGACCGAGCCCTGGGGGACTATACCAGGGAGATCGAATCCTCCATGCGGACGCGGATCTATCTCTTTGTCGACAACAAAGTCCTGCCGGCGGTTCCGCCCCGGGAGCAGTCGCTGGCCCAATTGGCGGCCAAGGCCGGCACGGACAGCCAACCCTTGGTCGAGAAAGACGGCGACAAGCTGATCGTGGTGCAGCGTCTCACCACCCCGGAGGGCAATTCCTATGTGGTGATCGGTCTGCACCAGTTGGGCCCGCCCCTCGACATGAAAGGCCTGCCGCCGCCATCCGGAAGGCCCGGTCCCGGCATGCCGCCGCCGCCCGAAGAACAGCATTTTTTCGCCTTTCTCGACCGGCTGCTGGGCCTGCGTTTCTTCGTTTTTCTTCCGATTGCCGGTATTATCTGCTATCTCCTGGCCCGGTCGTTCAGTGCGCCGCTCGACCGGCTGCGCCGGATCAGCCGGTCGATCGCCGCGGGCGACCTGTCGGCCCGTGTAGGCACCAGCCTGGGCAAGCCAGGCAACGAGATCGGCGACCTGGGCCGGGATTTCGATCTCATGGCCGAACGGATGGAGGGGTTGGTCACCGGCCAGAAGCGGCTCTTGCTCGACATCTCCCACGAACTGCGCTCGCCGCTGACCCGGCTCAACCTCTCCCTGGAACTGGCCAAAAAGCGTTATCCCGAGGATGACGGCAACCTGGCCCGGATCGGTCGCGACTCGGAACGACTGAACGTGCTGATCGGCCAATTGCTGACCCTGACCCGAAGCGAATCCCTGGTCATCGATGCGGACGCGCCGCCGGTCTTGCTGGCCGATCTGCTGCTGGAAATCGGGGAAGATGTGGATTTCGAAAACCAAAACCGGGACCGGGGCGTCAAGATGCTCGACCTTGAGCCCCTGGTGGTGACCGGATCGCGGGAATTGCTCCGGCAGGCAGTCGAAAATATCGTGCGCAACGGTGCCTATTACACCCGTCCCGGCAGCCGGGTGGAGGTCCGTCTTTTTTCCCGTCTCGACGAAACGGGGAAACGGTTGGCCGTCATTCAGGTGCGGGATTACGGCCCCGGGGTTGCCGAGGACAAGCTGCCCCACCTCACCGAGCCATTTTTCCGGGTGGCCGAGGCCAGGGACCGCAACAGCGGCGGCGTCGGCCTGGGCCTGGCAATCGCTCGCCAGGCGGTCCTCCAGCATGGCGGCTCACTGTTGTTTGCCAATGCCCCGGAGCGGGACGGCCTGATGGTCGACATCCTGCTGCCGCTCCGGGAGCAATCCGCGGCAACCGGCCCCAACGCGTCGGAGAGCCCCGCAAACGACACCGGCCGGACCACAACTTTTTCTTGACGGCCCGGAGACTCTATGCTAATTAGCCAATCTCGAAATGGCGGCGATTTCCCTTGGAAGTCACCATCATTTTTTCTGTGAGCACCATTCCTCGGTAGCTCAGTTGGTAGAGCAGGCGGCTGTTAACCGCCTTGTCGGGGGTTCGAGTCCCTCCCGGGGAGCCAAAATGCCATCCGCCATTCCGGCGGTTTTCGATCGACCAGCCAACCCCGTGGGTTACCCCCACGGGGTTGTGTTGTTTTCCGGCCCACGCCGTTGCATGACGAAGTTTTCCCGCGTATGGGCCGGGTTCCGGCCCCATTTTTTTAGCCCTCGGGTGACCCGGGGGCTTCCCCTGAGAGATCAGATCCAAGCGGTACCAACGTGAGCAGTCAACACCACAAGGAAATACAGAAACGCCGGACCTTCGGCATCATCAGCCACCCCGACGCCGGCAAGACCACCCTCACCGAGAAGCTCTTGCTCTTCGGCGGCGCCATCCAGATGGCCGGCGCGGTCAAGTCGCGCAAAACGGCGATGCATGCCACCAGCGACTGGATGGCCATCGAGAAAGAACGCGGCATCTCGGTGACCACCTCGGTGATGAAGTTCAACTACCGCGATTTCGAGATCAACCTCCTCGACACCCCCGGCCACCAGGACTTTTCCGAGGATACCTACCGGGTGCTCACCGCGGTCGACTCGGCCCTGATGGTGATCGACTCGGCCAAGGGCGTCGAGGCCCAGACCACCAAGCTGATGGAGGTCTGCCGGATGCGCAACACCCCGATCATCACCTTCATCAATAAGCTCGACCGCGACGGCATGGAACCGCTGGACATCCTGGCCGACATCGAGGAGAAGCTGCAGATCGAGTGCGTGCCGCTCTCCTGGCCCATCGGCATGGGCAAGGGGTTCAAGGGGGTCTACGACCTCCATCGCCAGCAGATCACCCTGTTCACCCCCAGCCAGGATACCCGGCCCGAGGATTGCGTGGTGGTGCAGGACTTGGCCGATCCCATGCTGGACGAGCTCCTCGGGGTGTTTGCCGCCAACAAGCTGCGGGAGGACATCGAGCTCCTCCAGGGCGCGGCCAACCCTTTCGAGTACGAACACTACCTCAAGGCAGGCCAGACCCCGGTCTTCTTCGGCAGCGCCATCAACAACTTCGGGGTGCGCGAGCTGCTCGACGCCTTTGTCGAACTTTCTCCCGCTCCCGGCCCGCGCGCCACCCTCACTCGGATGGTCGATCCCGAAGAGGAGGCCTTCAGCGGCTTCACCTTTAAGATCCAGGCCAACATGGACCCGGCCCATCGCGACCGTATCGCCTTTTTCCGCATCTGCTCGGGCAAGTTTACGCGGGGGATGAAGGTGATTCACCACCGTCTGGGCAAGGAGATGAACCTGAGCAACGCCACGGTGTTCATGGCCCAGGAGCGCTCGCACGTGGACGAGGCCTATCCTGGCGACATCATCGGCATCCACAACCACGGCACCATCAAGATCGGCGACACCTTCACCGACAAGGAAGAACTCAAGTTCACCGGCATCCCCAACTTCGCCCCCGAGCATTTCCGCCGGGTGGTACTGCGCAATCCGCTCAAGATGAAGCAGCTGCAAAAGGGTCTCTTGCAGATGGCCGAGGAGGGCGCGGTGCAGGTCTTCCGCCCCATTGTCGGCAACGACTATATCCTCGGCGCCGTGGGCGTGCTCCAGTTCGAGGTGACCATGACCCGGCTCAAGGACGAGTACGGGGTCGATGCCACCTACGAGCCGCTGAGCTACACCCTGGCCCGCTGGGTGAGCTGCGAGGACAAGCAGCAGATGCGCGAGTTCGAGAAAAAAAACCAGTTCAACCTGGCTCTGGACGCCGAAGGCCACCTCTCCTACCTGGCCGAGGGTTCCTGGCGGCTGGGCCACACCCAGGACCTCTTCCCCAAGGTGGTGTTCCACAAGACCCGAGAATCGGTGTGACCGATGGCGGATTGGCGCCGCCGCCACGATTCTTCTCCTGAAACCATGCCATGGCCACGATTCTGCTGATCCACCCGCCGGTGGCCAAACCGTCGGAACCGCCCGCCGGGATCGCCGCCCTGGCCGGCAGCCTGCGCCAGCAGGGGGTGGGTTGCACCCTGCTGGACGCCAACCTGGAGGGCTTGCTCTTTTTGATCGGCCAAGCCAGCCAACCAAACGATACCTGGTCGAACCGGGCCCTGCGCCACCGGGAGGCCAACCTCGCGGCCCTGCGCGATCCCGGGCTGTACCGCCATCCGGACCGCTACCAACGGGCGGTCCGCGACACCAACCGCATCCTGGAACTGGCGGCCCGCTCCCACCCCGAACTGCACCTCAACCTGGCCAATTACCAGGACAACAGCGCCAACCCCCTGAACAGCCGCGATCTACTGCGGGCCGCGGAAACCTTTGCCCGCAACCTCTTCTACCCTTGGTTTTGCCAACGGCTGCCCGCCCTGCTGGAGGCCGAGAATCCCCGGTGGGTCGGCATCTCCTTGGGCTTCCTCAGCCAGGCCCTGTGCACCTTTGCCCTCCTCGGTTTTCTCAGGAGCAACTATCCCCACCTGAAGCTGATCCTGGGCGGCGGCCTGATCACCTCCTGGATGAGCAGCCCGGAATGGAACGCCCCCTTTGCCGGGCTGGTGGACCATTGTATCAAGGGACCGGGCGAAGAACCCCTGCTCCGATTGCTGGCTGCGGCGTCCAGGGCTATTGATCCGGTGTCGGACTACTCCGGCCTGCCTCTCGGCGACTATCTCGCCCCCGGCGCGATCCTGCCCTACGCCGCCTCCCGCGGCTGTTACTGGGGCCAATGCAACTTCTGTCCCGAAACCGCCGAGCAGAACCGTTACCGCCCAATCGCGCCGGCCACGGTGCTCGGCCACCTCCGCCAGTTCCGCGACCAAATCCGGCCGGTGCTGATCCACCTGCTCGACAACGCCCTCAGCCCCGCCCTGCTGCGGGCACTGGCCGACGACCCGCCCGGCGTGCCCTGGTATGGTTTTGTCCGGGTCCACGACCACCTGGCCGATGCCGACTTCTGCCGCCGGTTGCGCCGGTCCGGCTGCGTCCTGCTCAAGCTCGGCCTGGAGTCGGGCAGCCAAGCCGTGCTGGACAGCATGGACAAGGGCATCCGGATCGACCTGGTGGAGCGGGTGCTCGCCGCCCTGCGCCAGGCGGGTATCGCCACCTATGTCTACCTGCTGTTCGGCACCCCTTCGGAATCGCTGACCGAGGCGCGGCAGACGCTGACTTTCACCCTTCGCCATCATGCCGCGATCACCTTCCTCAACCTGGCCATTTTCAACATGCCCCAAGCCAGCGCAGAGGCCGGACAATTGCCGGGCGGGGAATTCACCGAGGGCGATCTGTCGCTCTACCGCGATTTCGTCCACCCTCGCGGTTGGGACCGGCGGACGGTGCGGACCTTCCTCGACCGGGAATTCAAGCGGGAGCCGCAAATCGGTGCCATCCTTCGCCGCGACCCACCGTTGTTCACCTCCAACCATGCCGCCTTTTTCGGCGCCGATTTCCCCTGGCCTCGGTAAGCAGCGGATGAAACACAACGGTCCATCCAACTTTGTGGCGGAAACAGCGCCCGATTCATGCTATAATACTTAATCAGGGACACTTCCCATATTTCCCTTGTTTCAGCTCCATTTTCAACGACAACACGCCGTTTATGCCACGAATTGCCCGCATCATCGCCGCCGGTTATCCGCACCATATCACCCAGCGGGGCAACAATCGCGCCGCAGTATTTTTAGATGACGAAGACCGGCAGACCTATCTGAATCTGCTGCTGAAATACACCAGGAAATACGACCTGGCCATATGGGCATACTGCCTGATGAGCAACCATGTCCATTTACTGGCCGTACCGGCGACAGACACCAGTCTGGCCCGGGGGGTCGGCATGACCAACATGCTGTACACCCAATACCTGAACCGCAAACTGGATCAATCGGGGCGTATATGGCAAAACCGCTTCTTTTCGTGTATTGTCGAGAGCCATCAATACTTGTGGTGCGTGGCACGTTATATCGAACGCAACCCGGTTAAGGCGGGCATCGCGGTAAACGCCCAAGAGTATTGCTGGTCGAGCGCCGCCGCGCATGCTACAGGATACAATGATCCGTTGTTGGCGGAGACGACATGGCTTGCGCCTGACGAGCGCAACGGGTATGTCGAATTCCTCTGCGGTGAAGATGAAGAAATGGACGCCGGTATCCGTTGTGCCACCCGAACCGGTCGCCCTTTCGGATCGGACCATTTTATCGATCAGATGGAATTCAGCCTGAACCAGCGGTTGCGGCCGCGGGCACCGGGACGACCAAGAAAAACAGGGGAGTGTCCCTAATTTAATAAGAATAGGAAAAATATGATGTCTTCTCTTGTCACCCAACTCCACCGTCAGCTCAAACCGGACTTTGCCTACTGTTTCAACGTTGCATCCAGCCGCGCGTTGACGCCGCAGGAGACGGAGCGCTTGCGCCTGATCCTGGCCGACGGGTTTATCATCGATACCGTGACCTTTGCCCCGCAACTTGTCGGCGAGCGGGTGATCGAGATCGGGCCCCGGCTCAATTTCGCCACCGCCTGGTCCTCCAACCTGGTGTCCATCTGTCGGGCCGTGGGCCTAGACGCGATCACTCGGGTGGAACGTTCCCGCCGCTATCTGGTGCCCGAAGAAGAAGCCATCGAACCCTTCATTGCCAAGCGTCACGACCGGATGACCGAGTGCATCTATCCCACGCCGCTCACCACCTTCGAAATCGGCATCGTCCCGGAACCGGTCTACGAGGTCGACCTCATCGGCAAGGGGCCTGACGGCCTCCTGGACATCCCCGGCATCTCCATGGACCAGTGGGACCGCGAACTCTATTACCGCTACTTTGTCGAGCGCTGCCACCGCAACCCGACCATCGTCGAGATCATGGATCTCAACAATGCCAACTCCGAGCACTCCCGGCACGGCTTTTTCCGGGGCAAACAGGTGATCGACGGCCAAGAATGTGATAAAACCCTGTTCCGGGTGGTCACCGATACCCTGGCGGCCAATTCCAAGGGGAGCAAGGTGGCTTTCAAGGATAATTCCAGCGTCATCGAGGGCTACGACCTCCGGACACTGCTGCCCCAGAAGCCGGGCGCCCCCTCGCCCCTGCGCGAGGAGGCCGTCCGCTACCACCCGTTGCTCACCGCCGAGACCCACAATTTTCCCACCGGCGTCGCCCCCTTTCCCGGCGCCGAGACCGGCACCGGCGGCCGTATCCGCGACGTCCAGGGCACCGGTCGCGGCGGCTTCGTCATGGCGGGTACCGCCGGCTACTGTGTGGCCAACCTCCACATCCCCGAATCCCCCCTGGAATGGGAGAACCGCTACGCCTGTCCGGACAGCCTGGCCCCGGCCCTGGAGATCGAGATCGAGGCCAGCAACGGCGCCTCGGACTACGGCAACAAGTTCGGCGAGCCGCTGATCCAGGGCTTCACCCGCTCCTTTGACCTGCGCCTTGCAAGCGGCGAGCGCTGGGGTTTTCTCAAGCCGATCATGTTCACCGGCGGCATCGGCCAGATCGACGACCGGCATATCGACAAGAAAGAGGCCGTCAAAGGCATGCTCATCGTCCAGGTGGGCGGCCCGGCCTACCGGGTCGGCTTCGGTGGCGGCGCCGCATCAAGCATGCTCCAGGGCGAAAACGAATCCGCCCTGGATTTCAACGCGGTCCAGCGCGGCGACGCCGAGATGGAGCAGAAGATGAACCGGGTGATCCGGGCCTGCAACGAGATGGGCGATTTGAGCCTGATCGACGTCATCCACGACCAGGGGGCCGGCGGCCCGGCCAACGTGCTCAAGGAGTTGGTCGAACATGCCGGCGGCCGGGTCGAAATCCGCAACATCCGGGTGGGCGATCCCACCATGTCGGTGCTGGAGATCTACGTGGCCGAATACCAGGAACGGGTCGGCCTGCTGATCAGTCCGGAAAATATCGTGCGATTCCAAGCCATTTGCGAGCGGGAAAAGGTGGCTTGCGAGGTCCTGGGCGAGGTGACCGGCGACCTGCGTTTCATTGTCCAGGACAAATCGGACAACTCCACCCCGGTTGACATCGAGATCCCCGCGCTGCTGGGCAATATTCCGCAGAAAACCTTCACCGACAGCCGTATCCGTCCGGCCCTGTCCCCGTTTGTCCCTCCGGCTAAGCTGGGAGTGCGTGACGCCCTGCACCGGGTGCTGCGGCTGGTGTCGGTGGGCTCCAAGCGCTTCTTGACCAACAAGGTCGATCGGGCGGTTACCGGCCTGATTGCCCAGCAGCAGTGCTGCGGCCCCCTGCAACTGACCGTCGGCGATGTGGCGGTGGTGGCCCAGTCCCATTTCGGGGTGACCGGCATTGCCAGCGCCATTGGCGAGCAGCCGATCAAGATGCTCGTCAATCCCGCGGCCGGGGCGCGGATGGCGGTGGGCGAGGCCCTGACCAATCTGGTCTGGGCCCGGATCGAGGACCTGGAACAGGTCAAGTGCTCGGCCAACTGGATGTGGGCGCCCAAACTGCCCGGCGAGGGCGCGGCCCTGCGCGAGGCGGCCGAGGCCATGGCCGAGGCGATGATCGCCGTGGGCATGGCGGTGGACGGCGGCAAGGACAGCCTGTCCATGGCCACCAAAGTGGGGGACGAGATCGTCAAATCGCCGCGTGAACTGGTGATCTCGGCCTATGCGGCGATGAGCGATATTCGCCAGAGGGTCACCCCGGACATCAAGGAGCCGGGCTCGGTCCTGCTGTTCGTCGACCTGGCGGGCGGCAAGAACCGGTTGGGCGGCAGCGGGCTGGCCCAGACCTGCGGCCAGATCGGCGAAGAGGTCCCGGACATGGAAGACCCGGCCCTGGTCAAACGGGCCTTCCTCGCGGTCCAGGGCCTGATCGATGGCGGCCTGATCCTGGCCGGCCACGACCGCAGCGACGGCGGTCTGATCACCACCCTGTTGGAGATGGCCTTCAGCGGCAACTGTGGCCTCAATCTGGCCCTCAACGGGTCGGTGACCATACTCGAAATGCTGTTCAGCGAGGAACTGGGACTGGTGCTCGAGTGCCACTGGAGCCATCTCGCCGAGGTAAAACAACGGTTCGAGCAGGCCAAGGTGGGCTGCGCCGTGCTCGGTTCGAGCACGGCAAAACAAGCGATCACCATCCAATATAATGGCGAGCTGGTGCTGGACGACTCCATGGTCCTGCTGCGCCAATGGTGGGAGGAAACCAGCTACCAACTGGAGCGGTTGCAGGTCAATCCCGACTGCGCCGATGCGGAAAAATTCAACATCATGGACCGCAAGGGGCCGGCGTATGCCCTCAGTTTCACCCCTCAGGCCACGGCCGTCGATATTCTCCGCAGAAAAGACAAACCCAAGGTGCTCATCCTCCGCGACGAGGGCTCCAATTCGGACCGGGAGATGAGCTCCGCCTTCTACAGCGCCGGTTTCGAGCCCTGGGACGTGACCATGACCGACCTGCTCGGCGGCCGCATCGATCTTGCCGGCTTCCGTGGTTTGGCCGCGGTGGGGGGCTTTTCCTATGCCGATGTCCCGGACAGCGCCAAGGGCTGGGCCGCGACCATCCGTTTCAACGAGCGGCTGTACGAACAGTTCCAGGCCTTCTACAATCGACCGGACACCTTCACCCTGGGAATCTGCAACGGCTGCCAGCTGTTCGGCCTGCTCGGCTGGGTGCCCTGGTACGGGATCGAGGCCGACCGGCAGCCCCGCTTCATTCACAATGTCAGCGGCCGCTTCGAGTCCCGTTGGACCACGGTCAAGATCCTGCCGAGCAAGGCCATCATGCTGGCGGGCATGGAGGATCTGGTCTTCGGCATCCATGTCGACCACGGCGAAGGCTACCTGCATTTCCCGGACGAGACCATCCGCGAGCGGGTCTGGGCCGAGCAGATGGCGACCATGGTCTTTGTCGACGACCACGGCCACCCCACCGAGGCCTACCCCTTCAATCCCAACGGCTCACCCGGCGGTCTCACCGGCCTTTGCTCGCCCGATGGCCGTCACTTGGCCCTGATGCCGCATCCGGAACGGACCTTCCTCCCCTGGCAGTGCCACTGGCTGCCGGAATCAATGAAATCGCTGCCGGCCACCCCCTGGTTGCGGATGTTCCAGAACGCCTATGAATGGTGTGTGCGATAAGGGAAAAACAGGCTTTGCAGAAAGAGCGGCACTCCATGGCGGTGCTGGCGACTGCGGAGTGCGTTCAGGAGGCTTGCCCGTCAGCGGATGCCGCTGACAACGGCTACGGTTTTCAGTGGGAAACACCATCCCGATGAAGAACCTTGACAAAAGTCAGCCATAGAATGTGCAGATCAAACCAGAATGATCGCCGCTTCGAATACTCGACGTCCAGCCTGACCTTTTCCGGGATGGGCAATTCATCACGGCCATTGACCTGCGCCCAGCCCGTCAGGCCCGGCATCAGTGCATGCACCCCCTGCGCCGTCCGTAGCGCGATCAGGTCATCCTGGTTGAACAAGGCAGGACGAGGCCCGACAAAACTCATGTCGCCGATCACGACGCTCCACAGTTGCGGCAATTCATCCAGGCTGGTGGTCCGCAGCATGGAACCGATCGGCGTCAGATAGCGATCCGGGTCTTCCAGCAGATGGGTGGCCAGTGCGGGTGTGCCTGTTCGCATACTACGGAATTTAGGCATCTTGAAAATCCTGTTGTCCTTACCCACCCGGTCCGACCAGTAGAAAACCGGGCCGGGGGACGTCAAGCGGACCAGCAGAGCCACAATCAGCAGCGGCACGGCGGCAGGCACAAGAACCACCAGGACTAAAACCAGATCAAAACAGCGCTTCAACATCCAAACATCTCCCGCAAGCCCTCGTCCAACGAAACCTTGCCCCGCCACCCCAGTTCCCGCTCAATGCGCGCTGGCGAGTACCAGGCCGACCCCAACAGGCGGTGCAACACCTCGCTGTCGAAAGGAAAACGACGTCCAAGCAGTGCCTCAAGTCCATCGCCGCAACGGGCAGCACCATGCAGAACGGAGGCGGGAACCCGCCAACGGCAACGCGGCAGTCCCAGCACCACACGCATAATCTCGTACAATTGCCGTCCGGACGGTGCCTGCGGTCCGGCTAGGATGTAGGTGCGACCACAAGCACGGTCATCATCGGCTACCAGGCACATGGCGGCAATTACATCATCGACATGCACCATGGAACGATGATTGCCGGTTTCCGGCAAGGGAGGAAACCAGCCTCTGCGCACCAGCCGGCCCATGCGCTCAAGATTGCCCCGGCCGCCAGAGCCATAGACCATTGCCAGGCGCAAATTGACCACATGCATGGAGTACCGTTTCCCAGCCTCCAAAACCGCATCCTCCGCCGCCCGCTTCGATTGTCCGTAAGCGGTGGCTGGCTGCCCCGGAAAATCCTCATCTGCGCAGGCCTCGCCCGGTTCCCCCATGACCTTGACGCTGGACAAGAAGACAAACCGCTTCACCCCAGCCTGCCCCGCCGCCTCGACCAAATTGCGCGTGCCCTCGAAATTGATCCGCCAATGGAGATCGGCATCCGCATCGGACAAGGAGGCAAAAGCGTGAGCGTGCCCGGCGCAGTGAAAGACCCGGTCAATGCCATTGCAGGCGAAGAGTAACCCGGCCGGGTTTACCAGATCAGCGAAACACCAAGGTTCTCCTTCCTGCTGATGACGGGTCAACAGACGGCAGGAGTTTGCCCCGTTTTGCAGCAACCGCAATAGCAACCGCCCACCGATAAAACCGGTTGCGCCGGTAATCAAATTCATGGCGACACGTTCATTCATGCTTCGGCATGCGATAGAGCTGTCCCAACAGCTTCTAAGGACAACAAGACATCTGGGTGAAGGTTGGGGGAAAAGTTAGTGGATCGCTATATCCTGGAGCAGCCACAACCCGAGGCACTTGTTTGTATACAGGCCTTCCTCTTCTGTGCAGCCCTCATTGATCAGCTCCAGTGGCGGAGGGAAATTAAAAGGGTGCTTCTCCATGTTCAACGGTCGCCAGAAACTGTCCTTTCCTGTCAAGTCGGTATTTCCAACATGGCCTATGAAGGTCGTTGTCAGTAGATATTTCGACCCCGATCGTTTGAAATTGGCAATGACCCGGAGCGCATCCTCCAAAGACAGATGAACCAGGCAATCGCGCGAGAAGATTAGGTCAACATGAGGCAATTCGTCCTGGGTCAAGTCACGACAAAAGAAATTTTTCGAGGCATCGCCAAATGCGCGCTGGTTTTTCGAGATAACAGCTTCAACAATATCAACCCCGATATAGGTTGCAACGCCGAGATCTACCTGTCCCATCCAATACCAGTCTCCACATGGTGCATCCAGGAAGGACTGGACGCACCGTCTTTCCAATAGCGCCGGCAACTCGCGACGTATCACTTCGGTCTGCACAAGATCGGAACCGGCACCGGAACGTGATGCGCTGCCGCCAAAAATATTCTTGTCGTAAATCTCTGAAAATTTTTGCCGCAAAAACCGCGTCGAGGAAGTCTGTCCAAGTGGTGCCGCGGGACTTCTAAGGGGAAAAAGCAATCGTTTAATCAACAAGCGAAGAGATGGTGGCAAGAGAGCCCGCACGACTGGCAAGACATGATATTGGGCAACACCCCAGCCCAAGATCCCGAAGACCGGCACGGCAAATCGCGCCGACCTAGCCGCCACCCTCCGGATCGCCAATCTAGCCGCCACGGTGGCTGCCGGCAGGAATCCTCGCCGCCATAAACTTGCTGAGATCTCGGCATACGCCACCGCCAGGGAACGTCGGCCACCGACGGTCAACTCGCACTCTGTCAGCTCCTTCGTGAAATGCATGAGCAGCGCATTGCACTCGGCAAGCGCCGTAGTCGCCATCTTGATGCTTCCCTGCTCCGAATGGCTGCGCGCCTTCACCAACACTTGTGGAATATGTTGGAAGCGGAAGTTCCCTGCCATCCGGAACCAGAGGTCGTAGTCTTGCGTTGTTCGCAGAGACTCGTCGAATTTTCCACATTCCACGAATGCGGCCCTTGGAATCAAAAGGGTACAGCCATGTAGAGAATTTGTCGTCGTCAGCCAGAAGCGGAACTCCGCCGCAGCGACTCCCGGAAGCCGAACCGGAATGGTTTTGTCTGGATCGCCTGAAAATACGGCATAATCGCTGTAAATAATTGCGCGCCCTTGTTCTGCCAAGGGCAAGGCTCGCACACCCTCCAACTCGCGCTCGATTTTGTCGCGACAATACAAGTCGTCGTGGCTCAGCCAGGAGAAATACTCTCCCGTCATCTCCAGGATCGCGAGGTTCAAAGCGGAAGCCACCCCGCCATTTACCTTCGAGAGGTATCGAATTCGTTTCCCGTAACGAAGCGCCACCCTCTCCGTTGCCCCCCCGTCACAAGAACCGTCATTGATGACGATCACTTCAACGTTCTTGTACGTCTGGGCAAGGGCACTCTCTATAGCCTCATCCAAATAGTCAGCCCCGTTATAAACGGGGATAACAATACTGACCTTTGGCTCCACGCTGGTTCCCCTCCTCATTTCATTGCCGCCAAGCATCGCCGCACGAGCGACCCGGCGAAAACCGTAAGCCCAGCAAAGAGTATTCTGGCGCCTTGTCGTGGAGCAAATGTCATCGACCTCACAAGCAATACCACTCCATGATGCCGCCATTGAGGAATACTTAAAAATGCCTTACCGTAATACTCATACAACCGTGAAGCCCCTTCCTTCAACCAAGGAGTGCCCAAATCCGCATCTTCTCGAAAGACCTTCGCCACGTAATACTCAATCGCTGCAATAATAGTACCGGGATTCTGGGCCATCAGGGAATTCTGCCGGTGGGTTCTCAGCCGGCAGGTTGGCTCCACAATGATTCCAACACGGTATCTTTTCGCGACTCTCCGCCATAAGTCGGTGTCTTCAAAACGCTCCATCGCCTCGTCAAAGTAGCCAACGGAGTCGAGCACTTCCCTTCGAAGCATGACGGTGGGCAAGGTAATCGTTACCGGCCGAAAGAAGGCCACATCCTTGTAAATGTCCCCCGCAACAGACGCCACATAGGTATGACGATCAAGCGGGCGGCCTCGTTCATCGATGCAGTAGGCCGACGTGTACACCATGCCGATATCAGAATGCGAATCCATATACGCCACTTGCAGATCCAGCTTTTGATCGAGATATTCGTCATCCGAATCAAGGAAGGCGATATATCTGCCTCGCGATGCCATGATCGCCTTGTTGCGCGCGGCGGCTCTCCCCCTGTTTTCCTGCTGCAGGAAAACAATTCGTGGATCACGAAAGGAATCGACAACCTCGGCGGTCGCATCTGTGGACCCATCGTCAACAACGATGAGTTCGAAATCTCCATAGGATTGCGCCAAAACACTGCTGATCGCATCCCCGATCAGTTCAGCGCGGTTATATGTCGGAAGAATGATGCTGACAGTCGGGATACTCTGTTCAATAAGCGAAAGAGTCATTGATCGGGCGGACACGGTTAGCAAGCGGCGATCGTAAACGCCTGACCATGAAATCCAAAATCAACAAATGGGTTCAGTTTGATTTGCGGATTGCGCTCCAGCCACTCCCCACAAGCCCGTTGCTGACCAAAATCAGCTAGATTTCGATAGCAACGCCAGTCATCGAACAGCAGCACACTCCCCACGGACAAGCGTGTCGTTAAAAAATCCAAGACCGGAACAGTCGATTCGTAGAGGTCGCAATCAATCCATGCCGCCGCGACTTTTGCAATGGAGGCCGACTTGGGATCACCAGGAACCAGTGTCTGATCAAACCAGCCCTCGACCATGCACACTCGTTGCATATCCACACCGTTTGCGCGTAAATTAGCCTCAAACTGTTTCACATCACAGGCAAACTGCCCCCCAAAGAAGCCACTCGTATAGTTGTCGTGCGCATCGATCCCCTTGGGCGCTGGAAGCCCCTCGAACGAGTCGAGTGCAACGAACCTCATATCCGGAAAGAGTGGCGCCATTATCCGATGAGCGTAGGAAAAGGTCTTTCCCATGAAAACCCCGAATTCAAGATAGTCACCGGGAATTTGTGTCCCCACCAGATAATCAGCCAGCTTGTCGACAACGTCCCAGCGGTTCTTGTAGTAGCTGAGAAGGCGCTCTTCAAGAAAAGCCACACGCGACTCCAAGGCGGCAATCTTCTCGTCTTGCGCTTGGCTTCTTTGTTGTAAACAAAACAGCTTTCCAAATCTGAACATGGACAGTACCGTCTATTTGTTTGTTGAACAGGGCGCAACATCAGCAGGATGGGCTTCTTCGCTCCAGCCGCCAACGAGCGCCCTCCCGGAATCCCGTGCGTACGTGGTGAGGGGGCGACAGCCGACCGGTCTCCCTTCCTGCCGGCTATCTGTGGAGGAGGCCCGTCGTCGCCGCGTTCGTTATCCTTTGTCAATGCGGGGCGGTCGTGTTTCTCGTCTCCGGGATTTTTTCAGGCGGTAACACGATGCGGAAATACCTTGCATTTTCCAGACCCAACATCACGGAGTCTGTAATACCTCGTAACCTGTCAACGCGCCGCCATTATAAAGTTGACGCAAAGTTATATCATCCGGCTTTGATGCTATAAAATCACTCCCTGCTGGGAACAGGTTCGTATCAACGAGAATAAACCTAAATCCAACATTTTTAAAACGGTCCCAGCACAGGTTTCCATTGTCATAAAGAGAGATCAGCTCTTTCTGGGTGCTCGCTTGCCGAATAAGGTCCGGCCGAAGCCAAAAACGATAGTAGGTGAGCATCAATACTCGATCGTCGGGAGCGGCTAGTGAATTAATGGCCTTGTGAGCCATGCAATAGGTCTCCATCGGGGTCGTGGCAATCACCTCATTGTCCGGATCATTGAAATAGCTGATTGCACCAGGAAAGTTGAATGCTTTTGCCCATGTCGTAACATGTTTTGGCGTGGCGACAAGCGTTACGGCCGTTGCCAGCCAAACAGCCATGGAAGCCATTCCTCCCTTTCTGCTGAAATATTCAGCTCCAGCGGCGGCTGGTATGCCAAGCATGAGTATTGTGCTCAAAAAATAACGCGGCATAAAAATAGATGGCATCAATATCATCCAGAGGCCCAATCCGGCAAACGAAGCGACAGCGAGCGCCCCCAGTTTGCTTTCACCCCAAGCTGACGGACGAGGTAGGCAGATCAACAGTGGAATAAAGGCGAGCACAAGCGGAGAAAGGTCGCCAAGCTGAGCCCAAAATCTCCCATAGGTGAGAGCAAAAGGGTAGCTGAAAAGCAGCCTTGCGACGGTTTCCGGCGCATACCAGGCCCCATTCAAGGGATTGTCCCCAAAGATGGTATTTATGAGGTACAGATTCTTAACAATATGGGGGAGGAAGGCGCAAACGAATCCGGCAGTGAAAAGGAAGATGTCCTTCAACTCGACTCGAAGAAATCGTCCAACTTCGGACCAAACCTTGTCTCTGAGAACTGGCATCAAAGCGAACAGGTTTTTCCACACAATCAGCAGCATGACGGCGGGCACAAGCGGAAGGAGGTAGCTGAGCTTGAATTGAGCAGCAAAGCCGCAGAGTACACCGGAGAGGACTATGGCTCCCCCCCTCGACCGTCTGTCCCATGAAGTCAGAGCGATCAGGCAACAGGCAACGGCAGGCCCCACTGCGTACAGGTCCGTTTTGGTATTCCCCCAAAGGAGGATGGCGGCAGACGAGGTCAGCGGCACAATGACCGCCAACAGCCCTCCGCGCCAGCCAAGTCCGCAATGACGTGCCAATCCGTAGAAAAGGACAAGGGTCGGCAATTGGTTAACCCAAGAGAATATCCTCGGAGAAATATTCGGCATCCCAAGGGACATCAGAGAAGCGATGAGCATTTCCGCAAGAAGCCCCACATTCATGAAGGATTCGTATCCCGGCAAAATGGAAAGCTGGTGCGTAAATGCCGTTACCTTGGAAACGGCAAAATAAAAGGCCATTGAATCACCTTCAACCCAGCCGCCAAGGGTAGCAAAACCCAATGTAAAGAGTAGCGCAGAGGGGACAACAAGAATCTTCCAACTCAAGGGGACCTGAGTCCAGCCTCCCAAGCTCTCCCGGATCCATGCACGCCAACGAAAGCCCGCGCTCCCCAAAAAAAGAAGCCCAGCCAATGCCCCTGAGATCAGGAGAATAAAGACGACGCCTGGTGTGAACAATTGCGCAAGCGCCAAGAGCAAAAACGTAGATGCAAGAATGCCCTGGCCAAGAAAATAGGCCACGGACGCTTGAAGCCAGATCGGCAATAAAGGCGATGAGTGGCGGAATATCGTGAGGATTGTTCCTCCCGTACCGAGGCTGGCGAGCGCGAGCAGTAAGATGGGGAGGACAATGGACAGCATATTGGAAACCTCTTAATGTTGATAGCTGGCGGTAAAGAACGCCTTGATCGTCTCAGGGAAGCCAGGGTAGATATCCCAAAGGTAAAACGCAAGGCAGGCAACAATCCAAAATATCAACAATATGTTTTGCTTTCCAAGGGCTTCGCTCTTCTGTTCAAAAAGCTGAGTTTTCTGTAGGTTGATGGAGGTGTTGGTGGGCATCTCGCCGCTCTGTCTTCCGACAGTTCCGGCAGGTTCGATGGAAGTCCTCAATAGCGCCAGTTCCTGAGTGAGCCGTTTCACTTGAGTTGTATGGGTGGAAATGCGCACAAGGCAATCGAGCATTAAAAATGCCATGAGCACGAAGAAGACCACCGCAAGAATCATCAGCAGTTCACGGTCACCCAAAGCAGAAGTATATTTAAAAAAAGGCAGCCACTTCCAGAGCACGACGGCAATCATCCCCGCACATTCCACCAAAACCCAGCGAACGGTGACATGGGCATTGAGGCGCCCGGAGCGCATGAGCCACAACGTATACAGTATCAAGCCGGCAAGGAGCACAAGACAGACGGTTTGGACGGCAAGCGAAAAAGATGTCATGCAAACTTTCTCCGGGGTTTCTTGAACAATATGCCTATAAACCCAATGATGACTCGCAGCGGGTAAAGAGCTGCCTTGAAAAAGGTGAACAAGGATTGCCCACTTGTGCGGAATCGCAGCTTGACCGGGATCTCTCGGATACGGAACCCGGCTTGGTGCAACATGAGCAACGCTTCGGCCTCCGGGTGGTCAACCGGGTATTCGGTGGCAAAATAGCTGAAGGCACTACGGGAAAGCGCCCGGAAGCCGGACGTCGTATCATAAATCTGGACCCCGCTGGCAAGCCGGAGTATCCCTGTGGAAAAATGCATCCCCATGCGACGGGCAAAGGGGGTTGTATACCCGGTATCCGGGGCCCACGGCAGATACCGTGAGCCAATGACGCAGTCCACCTCTCCCGCAAGAAGAGGGGCGGCAAGAGATGGAATTTGCGCCGGATCGTGCTGCCCGTCTCCATCAACCTGCACGGCGATGTCATATCCGTTGCGCAGGGCATACATGAAACCCGTTTGCACGCCTCCACCGATGCCAAGATTCACCGGCAAGGAAAGCACAGGAAACCCAGCCGCCTTGGCCACCTGCTCCGTCGCATCGGACGAGGCATCATTGACGACTACGGCATCGTAACCGGCCTGACGAACTTCCTCCAGCAACCCCGGTAGGCTTTCTTCCTCATTGTGGGCTGGAATAATGACAATAATTTTCATGATAGTTTACAGTTCTCGAATTTAGAGCTTGTCGTCCGATGTACTCTGTAGATGAGCCTCCCTGCCCATTTTGTCTTTAAGATTGCGAACGTCACCGATGACGCGCGCAGGAATGCCTCCCACCAGAGCATACGGAGGGACATCTTTGGTAACAACAGCACCAGCTCCGACGATGGCACAACGCCCCACTCGCACCGAAGGTAATACAACTGCATTGACACCGATATAAGCGCCCTCTTCGATGACAACATTGCCTTTGATACATTCGACCCCCACGACCTCCTGCGTCAAAGATGTGAATGCTGTGTGGGCAATAATTTTTGCACCTCTCGTGATATAGACATGATCTCCAATAGTAACACTCTCGGGAAACGAAGAATCTATCAGAACATTCGGCGCTATATATACACTTTTAACATTATTGATGATTACTCCGCGCTTTTTATGAATCCAGGCTGACATCCACGGAGGAACGACCCAAATATATGCAAGATACCCTAGAATTCCTTTAAGCAAAAAATCGATGTTTGTAAAAAATACACGAAATGACTCCAAATTTTCAGTCTTTTTCATACGTTAACCTTAAAATTCCGGTCAAGAGGCGCTTCCGGCGATTTACTTGGTTTATCCGGAAAAAACATACTCGACGAACAAGAAGTGGCAAAATGGCATGGTTCGAAACATGCTATTGGCCATAAAACCTGACCACATTGCCGAATCAACCATTTATTCTGAAAGCGCTGGCTGAAAAATATACGTGGTAAAGACATCCTCTTCGATCGTGTTTTTGAAACCCAACGACTCAAAAATACGCAAACTCGGCATGTTACACTTTTTGATAACCGCCAAAAGCGAGGAGCCTCCATGCAGCTGGTGAAAACAAGCCATCGCATTCTGCAGCAATGGGCGGCTTATCCCCAGGCCACGTGATTCCGGGGCCACCATAATGCTGATTTCCCACATGGAGAGCCGGCATCGATCAAACCGCACCATGCCGATACGTTGCCCTGCCACTAACCCGACAAGAAGAATCTTGTCCGGGGAGGCCAGCGCCCGTTCATACCACTGCGCATGGTGTGCGGCATCAATGACATCACTGTGCCGTGACATTGCACGGACATAAGGGTCATTCCGCCACTTGAGCAGTTCCCTGCCATCTTCAGGCATGGCAGGGCGCACAATGAGCTGTCGCGCCTCTTTGTCTCCCGGAACTGTATCCCGCATGGAATGCCTAGCGACGGTATTTTTCCCAAATTTTATTGAAAGCTTCCACGACATCCGCGATGTCCTGTTCCGTCATTGCTGGATACATCGGCAGGGTGAGAACCCGTTCATACTCGCGCTCAGCCACTGCCCATTGTCCACGTTGGTAGCCGAGTTGCGCATAATGGGTCATCCATGGGATGGGAATGTAGTGGACATTCACTCCGATGTTCTCGGCCCGCAATGCCGCGAAAATTTCAGCCCGCGAGCTCGTTATGGTCTCCAAATTCAGACGGACGACGTACAGATGCCAAGCGGATGCACAGTGCAAACGCTCTTCCGGCAACTGCAACATGGGGAACCTTGCCAGTTCCTTCCTGTAGGCAGCGGCGATGGCACGTCGCCGAACGAGCCATTGATCGAGTTTTTTGAGCTGGCTCACGCCGAGGGCGCAGTTGATGTCGGGAATACGGTAATTGAACCCCAAGGTTACCACGTCGTATTCCCAGGAATTCCTTTGCCCACGGGAGTGCAGGTCCAAGTCTATGCCGTGATGCCGGAACGACAGCATGCGTTTTGCCAGTGCGTCTTCATCGGTAAGAACAGCCCCACCCTCGCCCGTGGTGATGTGCTTGACCGGATGGAAACTCAACGTTGTGAAACGCTGCAAGGTCCCCACCTTTTTTTCATGGTAAGTCGCGCCAAGGGCATGAGCGGCATCTTCGATGATCGGTATTCCATGGTGATCCGCAAGTTGGCGCAAGGCATCGTGGTCGCAGGGGTGGCCGGCGAAATCCACCGCGACGATGGCCCGAGTTCTCGACGTGATTTTTCGCTCAACGTCAGCGGGATCTATATTCAGGGTATCCGGGCTGAGATCGGCAAAAACAGGAATGCCTTGCTGATACAGGACACAATTGGCGCTTGCCACAAAAGAAATGGCGGGAACAATCACTTCGTTTCCGGGCCCAACACCTGCCGCGCAAGTGGCAGCATGGAGTGCTGCGGTTCCGGTGTTCACAGCAACGGCTCCTCGAGCCCCTGAATACTCACAAAGGGCTTGTTCAAAAGCCGCAACGGTTGGGCCGGTGGTCAACCAGTCCCCGCGAAGAACGCTGGCGACGGCATCGCGATCATCCTCATCAAGACATTGTGTCGCGTACTTCAGGAGACTTGCCCTGACAGGACGCCCACCATCCAACGCCAATTTAGAAGCCATACCATCCTCCGGAGAAACGGTCTTGACTACTGTTGTAAAATTACTATTAATCCCGCAGCGACAAGGAAACATCCCGCAAAAAATTTCAATGAAAGGCTCTGCCCAAAAAAATAGTGTTCGAGTAATGCTGTAAAAACAAATGCCAGAACAACGAACGGGTAGGCCTTCGAAAGCGGGATGATACTGATCATCCACGACCACAGCAATACCAGTGAACCGCACAATGAAATGGCTGCCCAGAACTGCCATGTCCAAACGAGCGCAATGAGCATAGCCGCTGCCGTGGAGACACTCGCCTGCTGCTGCGCAACCAACACCCCTTTTTTGAGAAGAAGCTGTCCCACGCTGAGCAGAAACGCGAAGCCTATAAGTGAAAGTATCTGCAAAGGGTGCATGCAAAAACCATTGATATATTGAATAAATAGAATAAACTCAGAAGACTGATCACTGCGACTGCAGCACCCGCCGCCGCCACAGTTCGGTCACCATCAGCAGCCAGGGGTGCGACCACGGACGCCGGCCGACAAGAAATTCCTTGTGAATCCGCTCCACAGTCGAGGGATCAAACAACCCGGCCTTCATGACGCTTTCCCGTGAAAGAGCGTCGGCCAAGACCTCCGCGAGCGGCCCTTTCAGCCAGTCAGCATACGGCAGGGCAAAGCCACGCTTCGCCCTGGCATCAAAGAAATCGGCAGGAAGGTATTTGCGGGCCACGTCGCAGATCACACGCTTCACTCCGGACTCGGAATAACTTGCTGCGGGGTCAAGTGTGCGCTCATTCATTGTCAACTTGCTTGCAACAGGCAGAGAGAAGGCAAAGTCGGCAATGCGGACATCAAGGAACGGCACTCGTACTTCCAAGGAATGGGCCATGGAACAGGCATCGATATCTCGCAACAACTGATTGCGCGTATAGCCGTTCAGGCACATCACACTAGCACGGTCGAGGGGAACGCCTTCAGCGAGTTCATCGCATACCGCCAGATCTTCCGACAAGGGAACAGCACGCACCCCTTTCCGACGCCCCTGAGCAAGCAAACCGTGCGCGGCGTCAGGTCCAAAACAATGGTACTGCCGACCAAACACCTCGCGAAATGCCGCTCCGTCACTCACCACAACCGGCCTGGTGCGAATGCGCTTGCCGAAAACGGATAACTTTTTAATCAACCTCTCGGTAAGTGAATTGTTCGGCATCTGTGATGCCCGGTCGATCTCGTTTTGCACATTGGCGAACCACGGATACCCCAGAAATAGCTCGTCCCCCCCAGTACCGGACAAAGAAACGGTCACCCCCTGCGAAGCAGCGTAAGAAACGAAATAGCTGTTCAGCCCATCTACCGACGGCTGGTCGAGCCCAAGAATAAAACGATCAAGATGGTGCACCATATCCTCGGCCGTCACCACCACCCGGCTATGGTCGGTATCGAGCAAGCGAGCGACGACAGCGGCCTCGTGACTCTCGTCGGCAGCATCCGCCCCTTCCTCAAACCCGACGGAAAAGGTCTTAATGTGACCGCCAGCCTCTCGAGCCATCAGCGCAACGATCAGCGAGGAATCAACCCCGCCGGACAAGAACGCCCCCACAGGCACATCCGCCACCATCTGCAGCTTGACAGACTCCGTCAAGGCGACGGCAAACTGCTCGACGTGTTCTCGGTAGGGGAGCTGACGCAAACCGGCGACCCGGTCGAGGCCGAAGGACCAATACCGCTGCAGGCGAACACCGCGGCGATCGACCACCAAGAAGTGCGCCGGCGGGAGCGCGACAACGTTCTGCACAAGCGTTCTGGGTTGATACACCGATCCCAGACTCAGCAGCTGTTGCAGCGATTCGGCATCCACCCGACGGGAGACCATTCCACTCGAAAGCAGCGCTTTCAGCTCGGAAGCAAAGACTAAAGCACCGTTCACCTGTGTATAGAGAAGCGGTTTGATGCCAAATTGGTCACGGGCGAGCAGCAGCTTTTCCTTTCCGGGGCCACCCCGTTTGTCGTAGATGGCAAGGGCAAAAATGCCGCGCAGACGGGTGAGAAAATGTTCGCCATGCTCCTCGTACAATTTCAGAACAACTTCCGTATCCGAGGCTGTATGGAAGCGATACCCTTTTGCAAGCAGTTGCTCCCCCTCCGATCGGAAATTGTAGACTTCGCCGTTGTAGACGATCTGAATCAAACCGTCATCGGATGCCATTGGCTGATGACCGCCAGCGGTTGTGTCAATGATAGCCAAGCGTGCCTGCGCCAGAGCGACCATTTCATCGACATAGAGGCCGGAATCGTCGGGGCCACGGTGATGCATGGCGGCGGCCATTCGCCGAACCGCATTGGCGTCCGGGCGCACATATATTCCGGCAATTCCGCACACGGTTTATGGCCCCACTGAATTCAATATTTTTGACCCCAGGAATTCTCCGCGCATGTTTACTAAACCTGGGAATAAATCGGCGGTCGTGCTCTCTATGACAATGGAATCACCAACAAAATGAAGCATGGAATAATGAGTTGGCTGGCCAGCACCACCCAAATTTTCCGCGATGCCTACATTGAAAAAATAACTGCCGCTATTAAAAGCCGCTCGAAGTACAAAGCTGAATTCTTTTTCCTCGTTTGCTGCAATGCTCTCCTCGATTCCCCCAACTGAAGTCGAGTACCCGTATATTTGCACCCCTGTACTGGTCCGTATGTCATACCCAACCGATAAAGACGGGACGGCCTCGCGTGCCCGAACCATAATCCGTATGATGTAACTTTCCCCATCCTTGAGTCGATGAATTCGTTCTCCCGTCGAAAAGTCACAAATCTCCACTCCAACAACCTCAACTCTTCGGTCGGCATTGGAAGAAAATTCTCCAATCTGCAAAGAAGGCGCGGTAGCTTCATTCAGAGCGGCCATTTCTTCATGAACTTTCTGTTCATATATATATCCCACCTCGCGTGGTGTACCGATATTTTCGACCTGCCCATTTTCCAACAAAATTGCCCTGTCGCACATTTCATAGATCTGCTGCATACTATGCGTGACGAACAGGACTGTCGCCCCTGACTTGGCGATTTCCCGCATCCGAGCATAGCTTTTTGCTGCAAAAATCATGTCGCCCGTCGAGAGCGCTTCGTCAACAATGAGGATTTCCGGGTCAACGCTGACAGCCACGCTGAATGCCAGCCGCGCCACCATGCCACTGGAATATTCCTTGCAGGGCGAATCGATGAATTCCTTCAGGCCGCTGAAGGTAATGATCCCTTCCGCTTTACGCGCGATCTCCTCATGAGTCATTCCAAGGCAAAGCCCGCCCAGGAGAATATTTTCCCGACCCGTCAGATCCATGTTGAATCCGGTCCCCAACACCATGATGGCGGACACGCGCCCTCTGACGTCCACCATGCCCGAGGTCTGGTCGAGCGTACCGGCAATGATTCGCAGCAGGGTTGTCTTGCCCGCGCCATTGCGCCCGATGACACCAACCACCTCGCCGCGATGGACTTCGAAACTCACATCTTTGAGCGCCCAATGTTCCCGGTGGCGGGGCTTGCGCAGCAGCATTTCCTTGAGCACATCGGATGGCCGGGAATACAGACGGTACATTTTTCCAAGCCCACCGACCCGGATCGCGACTTCTTTCTCCATGCTCACAGATAGCTCCCAAAATGCGGCTTCAGGCGCGCGAACAGCATGGCCCCCAACCAGGTCATCAAACCGCCCATTGCTAGCGCGACAAACCAGATCAGCCAACTGCGAATTCCGCCGTAATAGGCGGCATCATGAAACATCTCGACAAACACGGTCACCGGATTCAAGTACACGACCCACCGAAGTCGCGCCGGCACCCAATCCATGAAGTAGAAAATCGGAGCGACATACATGCCGACAAGTGTATACATCTGCACAATTTCGCGGATATCCCGCAGGAAGATGCCCACAGCGGACAGCACAAATGCCACGCCAAACAAGAGAAGATAGAGCGGCAGGGCAGCAAGGGGATAGAGCAGCAAGGCAGGCGTTGCCCGGCCAACCGCCAAGCCGTAGACCGCCAGCCCGGCGAAACCAATCAAAAAGGTGGGGAGACTGGCGAGCACCATCTTGACCGGAAGGATTTCAACCGGAAACACGACTTGCTTGACCAATGACGCCTGGCTGGAGACGATGCTCGAACTGCGCCCCAGTACATCGGCAATGACAAGCCAGGGAACGAGCCCCGAAACCATATACAGGGTGTGGTCGCCGGGAATGTCCAAACCACCATCCACTTTCATGCGAAACACAACCGCGAACATGAAAATGAAGACCGCAATGGTCATGACCGGATGGATCACCGCCCATACAGTGCCGAGAATCTGGCCGGCATATCGGTCGGAGACATCGCGACGGGCCATTTCAAACAAAAGCCGGCGTTGCTTAACTATGCTTCCAAACAAAAAACGGGTTGCGGCAATGTTGGACATAATCAGCTTCCTCTGCCGCCACGAGCCAGCCGGGCCACCGCTTCATAAAAAATCAGAGCGCGTTCCTTGACGTGCTGGCGATCCGCCATTTCACGAATGCGCACAATATTGTTCTCCGCCATTCGATCCACCAGGGCGTCATCCGACATCAGCCGCACCAACGCTTCGGCGATCTCGTCCGGATAGAGGTTGCGGGCAAACAACACATTTTGCTCCTGCTGTACGACCGGAACAATAGTGTCCAAGGGTGACATCAAAGGAGCGGCACCGAGCGCCATTGCTTCCATCATGGTGTTCGGTATCCCATCGCTCAAAGAGGGCGCCATCATCACGCGTGCATTTGCCATCCGCTGCATGGTTTCCTCGCGGCTCAGGCGACCAAAGGTCGGGCAAGACTGTTTGATATGGGGAGGAAACAACTTTTCGTACCAGATCTTCACATCCGACTGCACCATCCAGAGCATCTCAATACGGCATGGCTGGATTTGATCCCAAATTTTCAGGATCGCCTCGAAAACCGGCAGCGCTTTCGAGGTATACAGTTCGTAGGCCTTTGGCCAGACAATGACGCGCTCTCGTTTGGATGGTGGCAGAGTCCACATCGCACGCGCCGCGTCCACATCCATGCCGCCTGCACCGGAGACCACCCCCATCCCCGGTTGCGCGACTTTCGTCTCGGCTAGCCCCGCGCTGAGAGCATAGGCATAGTTGGGCTCGTTGTCGGCAATGAAATGGTCGCAGGTTGCCAAGACCTCCTCTATCAGCGGCCTGAACTCCGGAGAATAGCGCTGCAAGGCGAGATCAGGCCCGCCTCTGGCCTGCGCCACCCAGCGGCCGATCCCTTCCAGGCTGAATTGCTTGCGTGTCCGCAAGTAAAAATAGCTCGCGGAGTCAAAGCCAAGTGTGTGAATGACATCCGGCTGCCATTCACGGATGACCTCGGCCAGCGCCTTTTCGACCGTTGTCGCATGACCACCACGACCAATGCGCTCAACAAAAGCGATTCCGGATGCAATCTTGCGTCTGATCCAGGGACGATCATGCAACACACCCCGTGCCAGCGCGGTGTTCGCAAGTGACGCTAGCCCCAAAATCGAAGAATCGGGCGGAGGGAAGACCGTTTTTCTTGTAGCCTCGTTGAATCTGGGGGCTCCGGTTCGTGTCAAATACGTCTTGACGGGCCACTGAGCCGGCGGTTCTGCGGAAGGGAGAGAAAACAGGCGGACGTTGAACTGTTCGCCATCCAGAAGTTCTATCCAGGAATGCGTGTGTGAGCTTTCTGGAAATCCAATAAAAAGGATGCGGGGAGAGCCGGGATAATGGTCTTCTTCAAAGCTGGTTGTCATCATTCTGCTGCTGTACACGTTGCGAACCGACAGGTCCATCAAGCACCCCGGAACACTTCTTGATCTCGCTGGCCAATCCATCCAGGGACGCGGCAAGTTTCCGCAATTGCTCATTGCCGCATGCGCCATCAGCCGTCGCCGCAAAACTTCGTTGAGTGAATAACTGCCTGAGTCCCCCAAGCTGCTCGCCGAGTTGCTGTTGCTGGTTGGCCAACAAAGCGAGCATCGAGGCGGTTCGCAGCTCCTGCTCTTCAAGCAACACTTTCAGTTGCGCTATATCCTGTTCCATCTCCGGGATACGAAGGATTGAGCGCAAAGTCTTCGCCCATCGATTCAAGATCTTGTCCATTGTTCTTCCCGGCATGCGGTTACGTAAATGGTGTGGCCAGAGACCCCGTGCAGCCAGCGGATCCCCGCGCTGCGCATTGCCTGGGCAGCAAATCCGGCCCGCTCACCAACAGCGTGCAGACCGCGTTTACGCGCCAAGGGGTCAAAAATTTGCGCCGGCCAGATCGGATCGTCCCACATCGGAGGCAAATAACTGTCCCAGAGATATTCCGGCAGAGGCTCGATCTTAACTGAACGGATACTCGCGCCCAGTTTCGGCAACAATGCCGCGAACGCCCGCTCTGTCCATCGGGTGACATGATGGGGAGGGATCTCGGTCAACGCGTCCGGAAAAAAACGGATCGGGCCGGCTGCATTTGGCGTGGTCACGATCAACAGTCCTCCCGGCTTCAGCAGGCGCAGAAATTTTTCCAGAAAATTGACCGGATCAGCAACATGTTCAAGGATCTGCAGCATGCAGATGGCGTCGAATGGCGGCTGTCCCGCCAGTGCTTCGTCAAACCGGACCGGATCATTGGGAAGCGTTCCGAAGCCACGTTTTGCAAGCTGCGCCACCAAACCTTCATTCAAATCGTACCCGTACAACGCAGCGCCGCCCAACCTGCTTCGTAGATAGTCGAGAAATCGACCGGAACCGCATCCAACATCAAGGATGCGATGTGCACCGGATTCCTTCAGATCGTCTGCCGCGCAATAAAACTCCCATTTCTCAGAATTGTAATAATCCGTTGCGGAAATCGCCTCATAGAAACCCGCCGTACCCGTAACGACCGGATCAAAACGTCCAAAACCGCATTCCGTGCATTGAGAAAAGATCACCACCTTGTCTCCTGTCGCCGCATAGTCCCGCCACACTGCCGCGGGAAACGGGCTGGACATCACCTCCTCCCAACGCTTGAGGACATTCGGGATGCGCACCGTTAAAGAGGTCGGCTCAAGTGTCCCCCGCTCACATACGAGGCAATTATTTGATTCGCAGGTCATTATTTTTCCCTTCAGCCTTCTCCTTCACGCGCATCCAGAAGGCGGTCGGTTCCGACTGGGGATAGTCCTGGCGCATTCTCTTGAATTCTGGGAATACCGACAGCATTCGCTCCGGGTGCTTGATCATCATGTGGTTTCCGGGCCAGAGCACTTCGAAGCGATCATTAAAGACCAAAAATGCCTGCAACAAATACTGCTCGTTCCAGTACAGCCGATTGTCATAATACACTTTGGGATAGGGCCGCGGCAGACTGATGTCATGCACATGCACCAGAACGCCGGGATTGAGGCGTGGCAGTATCTCCAAAAATTCATAGTGCACGTCGTTGCCGCTCTTGATGACATGGCTGGAATCGATGAACAGGATGTCTCCGCTTTCAAGTTCCTCAAAACACGAAACCGGAACATCCTGCACCCGCCGGGGGACCAGCTCGTCCAGTCCTGCGTAGCCGTTTTTGAACATCGGCCACGGATAGGGGTCGATGGACGTCAGCTTTGACCGTTCCCCCGACTCCTCGAAATTCATATCGCAAGCGGCGATCGCCAGCAGCGTCGAATTGCCGTTGCCGATTTCGACAATTCTTCGCGGCTTGAAATGGCGAATCAGGCAATAGTAGACGTGCGCATCGACCGCCATGTAGCCCCCATTGATGAGGTAAAAACCGGGCGGATCCAGGGGGCCGTCAACAGGAAATTTGGCACGGAATTCAGACAAATAACAGGGAGCGATCTTCTCCATTACCTCAATGGCGGCTGATTCGTTGACGTCGACCCCAATCATCTCCGACGGTGTCTCCCAAAATTTCTCCAGTTGATCGGTATCATCCGGAATGGGAAGGTAAAAATGCTTGGGCAAGAGGTGGAAGCCGTGCCGATAGAAGGCATCATGACACCGAGACTCCGGGTCGTTTTTTGCACGATGCACCATCTCCTCCGCAAGCATCTCCGTTGTAAGAGCCGACAACCGGGGTTTTGGCACGAACCGCCCAAATGCGTTGGCCATCCTGGCTCGCATACTCCTAAAACAATGAACCATACGCTGCAACCTTAATCAGTGAACATGTGCTCAATTTACCCCAGCGACACCGAGTCGATGAGAGTTTGCCATTGCGCCACAATCCTTTTCACATCAAAATCCTGGGCCCGCTTGTATCCGCTGTTGATCATCCTTTGCGCCAGCAACGGTTCCCCCCTCAGCCGCTCCACTGCATTGGCAAACTCAACAGGGTCGTGATTGGCAACCAGTAAACCATACTCCCCCTTGCCGAGCACCTCTGGCGGACCTGCGGGGCAGTCGACGGAGACCACCGGCGTACCGCACACCATTGCCTCGGCCAGAACAAGGGAAAACGCTTCATAGCGAGACGTGAGCAATAACGCGTCGGCAGCGGCGATCCAAGGAAACGGGTTCTTCTGCTCGCCAACCAAAACGGCCTCGTCCCGCAGACCTTGCGATTGCAGGAGCTGTTCAATCCGCAGCCGATCGTGCCCATCGCCGACGATGACAAGGGAAAATTGCTGCTTCCGTCTCTTCAGCTCAACGCAGACCGCAAACAATAAATCGTGATTTTTTTGCGGATCAAGCCGACCGACATGGACCAGGCGAAAGCCCAGCGCAGTTTCTCGCCAATGATCTGCCTGGGCATCCGGCCGGAATGACTGCCGCCGAATGGATGCACAGTTGACCGGATTCCAGATTGTTTTGAGGTTCTTTTGAACAATCGCAAAATTCTGGCGCAAGTCATCACAACATCCCTGACTTGGAAATGTCACCGCCAAGGCGTCGTTGCATGCCGCGACAAGCAATCTGCTCTCCGCGCGCCGCCGCGTCGGCAGCGGAAAAATATCGCCCATACACTGGCTTTCGAGGCTATGAAACGACACGATATACGGAAAACGAAATCCGGCTTGGGCAAGCCAGGCGGTAATGGCAGCCTCTTCCATGACCGATACCAGCACCATCCCATCCCCAATACTTCTGGCGGCCTTCGCCACGCCCATCGCATTCGCATTATGGTGCGCCGCAGCATTCAGGTAATCGAGCGAAATCCCGTCGTCAAGCGGCGGTTTTTCTTCCCGAGGCGCCGGAGTCGACACGGCAGGCGTCATCCGTCGCCTCACGGCGAACATCCCCGTTCTCAAATCGTGCTTCAACCGAACCAACCGTTGACCAAGTCTGATTTTTGCCCTCACCTCCACCGGCACGAGACCCGAATAGATCCGCTGCAACACCGAAATCAATCGGACCCTGGCCGGTGGCTCGCATGCGACATGTTGCTGGGAGCAAGCGGAATCAAACCTATTTCGGACGTTGAAGGTTTCAATGTGGGACGGGAGCTGCGGCGGGGCGGTGTGCTCATCGAACATCGTCAGAATCATTGGCCGATATCGGCGCCGATCCAAATGACGGGCGAGATCAAAAACGACACGTTCGGCCCCTCCGCCCCAGAGTACGCGTTCAAGAAAGACCACCGGACGAAGATGGGTCTCTCGCCCCAGCCCTAGAGCCTCCAAGGCGCAGCGCTCTATATCCAGGGCGGATTGCCCTGAACCCAGCTCCAGATGGCAGAACGCGTCCAGCCAAGCGGGCACAACCGCTCCCTGCGGGGTGATCGCAAGTTCCACTTCCCCAAGCCATGGCAGGGTGTTTTGATCAAAGGCTTTGACCTCGATCAACCTCCCCCAGTCGCACTCTTGCCAAACTCTTTCGGGTATTGCGGTTTCTTCAATCAAGCAGAGCAGACGAAAACCACGCCGAGCCAACAGTTCCGCCGCCTCGAACAATTCGGCGGGCTTGTTATGGCGATCAAGCAAAAGGACAAGCCGGGGGTTGGAGTTCTCTAGGGCATCAACCTCTCCGGGAGTGACCCCCTCAAACCGCATCAGATAATCACGAAGCGGTTTATGACCGTCAACATTGCACATTCTCCGATATCGATATTCGCGTAGGGCGAGCTGGACAGGGTCCGTTGGTGCGTAGCCCACATCTCCGGCATGCTGATTTATTGCAACGGCGAGCTGCCGCCACATCCAGCCCCAATCTTCGTCCTCCTCGGCAAACGACATTGCGGAAATTCTGGTTGACACTAGAGTCTTCAGCGCGGGATCGCTGCATTGTGCTGAAAAAACCCACTCAAGCACCCGAAACATCAACGAGGGATTATATCCAAGACGATAAAGAAACGCGGTGCGATCACACGCAATGTCCAAAGCGGATAGAATCGCTTGCCGAGCGGACCGGCTGTCACTCAAATCCACCCAAGGTACAAGCTCCGGAAAAGAATGCTGATTTATGAAACGAATCGCTGCCTTGGCGGTATCGAAATAACAGGCGTCCGGAAAAGTCTCAGAGCCCTGCGCCGCGTGGTTTCGACTGATAACCGTCCATTCGGGGATAAAGGTGCCCTGATTTTTCTGAAGGAGCCGCAACCACTGATCATAGTCCTGCGCATAGTGTAACGAGGCATCAAAGAAGCCAACGCCTTCCCATGCCCGCCTTCTGACACAGATCGAAATCCCGCTGACATAGTTTCGATAAAACAATGTCAGCACCTGATGGCTGGGGTTGGGGAGCGGTCCCCAGAGTTCCCGGCGATCCCTGTTGCCGGTCGCCTCGCTGAGCAAAGTGAAATACGAGAAGAAAAAGTTGCTGTCTGGATATTGCGCAATCCACTGCCTGTTTATTGCCAGCTTATTCGGCTCAAACATGTCATCCGAGCTAAGCCAGTGAATCCACTCCCCGCGCGCGTTCTCAAGCCCCGTGTTAAGGGCCGAGGCCACGCCGCCGTTAGCTTTGTGAATACACCGGAACCGTCTATCGCGACACGCATACTCGTCCGCGATTTCCTTGGTGTTGTCGGTCGAGCCATCGTTAACAACAATTGCCTCCCAATCTGTATCGATCTGAGCAAGCAAACTATCAAGCGCTTGCCTGAGAAAGGAGGCTTGATTGTAGGTGGGAACGATGACGGTGGCGAATGGCGTCCTGCTCATCACCTCACTCCAAAAGACAAGTCGCAAGGCCCCGGGAAAAGATGGGCCCTCGGCGGGCAAACCATGGCGGGCCGTCGACTGGGATCAACGGATTCATTTCGACCACACCACTCTGTTCACAAAATCCGTATAACTCAACACGATGCGCAATATTTTTTGGGAGACTAAACCGCCTTCATAGTCGGGCACGATTCTAACTTCTTTTTTACGGCGAACCTGTTGTTCGGTCACGACGCGCACCGAGGCAAGTACGCGCTCAGCCTTCAGGCCGCTCATGACGAGGACCCCCTCGTCCATGCCTTCGGGTCGCTCATGGGCATTACGGATGGTCACCGCTGGCAGGTTCAGCAGAGAAGCTTCTTCGGTAATCGTCCCGCTGTCCGACAGTACGCAAAACGCTTCCATTTGCAACTTGACGTAATCGAAGAAGCCGAAAGGCCTGAGAAACTGGATGCTTGCATCCAAGCCATTCACCCCTAGCTGTTCCAGTCGTTGTCTGGTGCGCGGATGAGTAGAAACGATGACGGGCATTGCATACTGTTGAGCCAGCGCTTGCAGTGTATGCAACAGATCGTGCAGGTTCTCGGGAGAATCGACGTTCTCCTCCCGATGCGCACTGATCAAAAAAAAGCGTTGCGCCTGAAGGCTGAGTTGCTTCAGCACATTCGATGCCTTGATGTTCGGCAGATAGTGCGCGAGCACTTCCTGCATGTGGGAGCCGGTTTTGATAATTCGGTCAGCGGGAAGGCCTTCAGCAAGCAAATAACGCCGCGCATGCTCGGTGAGCACCAAATTGATATCGCTGAGATGATCCAGAACCTTGCGGTTGAGTTCTTCCGGCACTCTCTGGTCGAAACAGCGGTTCCCCGCCTCCATGTGAAACACGGGGATTTTCCGTCTTTTCGCTGAAATGACGGAAAGACAAGAATTCGTGTCCCCATACAGCAGGACCGCAGCGGGTTGCTCCTTCTCCAAAATTTCATCGGTCTTCTCGATCACACGGGCGATGGTCTGGGCCGCGTTATTGCCAACAGCCGCAAGAAAATGATCCGGCTTACGAATGCCAAGGTCGTCGAAGAACACTTGATTCAGTTCGTAATCGAAATTCTGGCCGGTATGAACCAGGATATGATTCGTATGCTGGTCGAACTCGGCAATCACCCGGGACATTTTTATCAATTCCGGCCGTGTGCCGACGATGGTCATCACCTTAAGCACTGATCTGCTCCTGAATATAATCGAGCTTCAGCAACAGGGTCTTGACGCCCTCAACATTCAACCGCTCCGTGTTATGAGAGGTGTAATCGTCGAAAGCCGCAACCTTCTCTTCACCTTCGACGAAATATTTATTGTAGTTAAGATCCCTGTTGTCTGCTGGAATTCTGTAATAACGCCCCATGTCGATGGCTTTTGCCATTTCTTCACGTGAGATCAAGGTTTCATGCAGCTTCTCACCATGGCGGGTTCCAATAACGCGAATCGGGCTTTGCTGTTGAAACAGTTCCTTCAAGGCTTGGGCCAGATCCCCTACCGTTGACGCCGGAGCCTTTTGCACAAAAATATCACCCTGTTGACCATGCTCAAAGGCGTAGAGCACCAAATCCACCGAATCCTCCAAAGACATCAAAAAGCGTGTCATTGAAGGGTCCGTAATCGTCAGCGGCTTGCCCTCTTTGATTTGGTTGATAAAAAGTGGAATCACCGATCCACGGGACGCCATGACGTTGCCGTAACGGGTAGCGCAAAACACGGTCTCGCCTTCTGGACGCATTCGCGCCTTGGCCACCATCACCTTTTCCATCATCGCCTTGGATATGCCCATGGCATTGATCGGATAGACGGCTTTATCGGTGCTCAACACCACCACTCTTTCCACATCACGAGCAATGGCCGCGTTCATCACATTCTCGGCCCCCAGCACATTGGTCTGTATCGCCTCCATGGGATAAAACTCGCATGACGGCACCTGCTTGAGAGCCGCGGCGTGAAACACATAGTCCACGCCATTCATCGCCTCAAACACGCTCGAATAGTTACGAACGTCGCCGATGTAAAATTTCAGCCTGGGATGATTAAAAGCGATCCGCATATCCTCTTGTTTTTTCTCATCCCGGCTAAAAATTCGAATCTCGCGGACATCGGTCTGCAAAAATCGAGCAAGCACAGCGTTGCCAAAAGATCCCGTGCCCCCAGTAATCATTAAAATTTTGTTTACGAACATTTCAGTCTCACCTTGTTACCAGTTCGCTTTCAAGTTGAGATTAACCGTGGTATGTTCATGGCATGGCCAGACCACGACGAATCGATGAAGAATTGGTGAGGAAAGCGCAGCACGCCGTCAATAGTCCCAAAGACATGACGGAACTTCGCTGTGCGCAAGCAGTCCTGCTCCCTGCCGTCATGGGGACAACTCTTGAGCAGACGGCAGCGTTACTTGGAGTTTCAAGAGCTTCGATCCCCCGTTTGCAGGCTCGGTTTCGGCAAAGCATGCAAACAGAAAAACAGTCACCCCGTAACTGGGGCGGTCGTCGTCGAGAGTTAATGACATTCGACGAGGAAAAAGAGTTTCTGGAACCGTGGGCGCAGCAAGCAAAAGACGGCGGCATACTGGTTGTCTCTGTGATTAGGGCCGCACTTGCCCAACATTTGGGCCGGTCCGTGAAGGCGTCAGTCGTCTACAGACTTTTAGAGCGCCATGGGTGGAGAAAAGTGGCTCCCGATACGCATCACCCCAAAAGCGATCCAGCCGCGCAAGAGGAGTGGAAAAAAACTCCCGGAAATACTGGCAGCCTTGTTGACGCCCGAACATGTGAAAAAGCGTCGAGTCCGGCTGATGTTCCAAGATGAAGCTCGATTTGGTCGCATGGTCCGAATCCGACGATGTTGGTCCCTCGCTCCGCTCCGCCCTTCCGTGTCAAACGGCTACCAGGGGAATTCGTGTATGTTTACGCTGCCGTCAGCCCCATTGATCCGGCAGTTGCATAGCGGGCTGCCGAGGTTGAGCGCCGATCGCGAAGGTTTACGAAGCCTGACCGCTTGGCCATGGATTGTTAGTCTCAACTTGAAGCGAACTAGAATTAGTTGAATATCTGCATGCGCTTGACGAGTTCCGGCCAAGCTGGCGCTTTATATCCGCTCGCTTCATAAAAGCGCTCTGCGTTGAGCGAACGGTTGATGACCAACTGGTCGTCGGGAACTACTTCAATTTTTTTCTCATAAATTTCCGCCACTAATTGCAGCAGCTCATATTTACTGATCGGCGCCGCAGCCACATGGTACAGGCCTCGCAACTCAGGCCTGGGCAGAACCACATCCCGCACCACCCGAGCGAGTTCCACCGTCGGCAGCCCTGAAAAAATGGCCCGTCTAAATCCTTTCACCGTTCCCTGCTGTGCCAGAAACCAGCCAATCAAGCTCCGGTGCCCGAAAAGTTCATGGCCAATGATCGAGGTCCGTAATGTCACCGCATGCGGATAATCAACTTCGCCAAGCAACTTGCTCCGGCCATAAAGATCATATGCGTCGGGGAAGTCTGTTTCCCGGTACCCCCCCTTCTTTCCGGAAAAAACACAATCGGTACTGACATGAACCAACCGTGCCCCCATGGTCTTGCAGACAACAGCCAGCCGATGGGGCAGAAGCGTGTTGACCGGCACGGCTTGCAAGGGATCATTGGCCTCATCCAATTGTTTCACCAGGCCGATGCAATTGACCACGACTTGGGGACGCACCAGCGCAAATGCACGCATAAGAGTGTCATAATGCTCCACATCTATGCCTGTAACAATTCGTTTTGCAAGCTTCTTGCTGAAATATTCAAGCGCCCTTTCACTGCGCGCGGTGCCGAACACCTTCTGTCCGGGATGTTCCCCCAACACACGGTACATTGCGTTGCCAAGCATTCCGGTCACTCCAAGAACCAAAATCTTCATAACTGGCCCCTCTGCATGCTCAACATCTCAACAACTTGTTAAAAAGTATAATTAAATCCTCGGTTAGCCGGTCCAGATTGAAATGGGTTTCAAAATAACGACGACCGGACTCTCCCATGCGCCGTCGGATATGGTCGGGCTGACCGGCAAGCCGAATCACCGCCTCCGCAAGCGCCCCGCCATCGCCCGCCGGACAGGTGACCCCGGCTTCCGCTTCACACACAATCCGTTTACCCTCCCCGTTCAGGGCTGCAATAATGGGCCGTCCTGCCGCAAGATAGGCTTGCACTTTACTCGGAATGGTGAGGGAGAAAATGTACTCGTCCTTCAGTGTCACCAGCAACGCAGAGGCCTTTGCAAAAATACAGGGCATGACCTCAACGGGGTGCCAGCCTAAAAGTTTTATATTATTTAATTTATACTCTTCTATCTGCTCAAGTAACCAGGCGGCACGGCTCCCATCCCCAAGCACATAAAAACAAATATTGCTTCGCTCGCGAAGAATCACCGCAGCCTCGAGAATCGTTTCGAGTGATTGGGCTGTCCCCAAATTTCCAGCAAAAACTATCGAGAACACACCAGACGGTATGGCTTCTGCCACAACGGTGCAAGACTCTTGAGATATCTTGCCTGACCCATCCGCGGGATTGGGAAAATAGTGAATTTTCTTTTTATCGGCGAACCGGCTTACCGCTTCTCGAAACGCCTCGGATTGAATCAGTATCACATCCGAACAACGATAAATGAACCGCACCAGCAACTCCACGATCTTGAGCGCAATGCGGTTGCGGATATGGCCGGTCGCCACCAGACTTTGCGGCCAAAGATCCTGCACCCAGGTCACCATCGCAGCCCCTTTTATCCATTTAAGCGGAAGCGCTGCCAAGGCCTGCAACAAAGGCGAAGGAGCGTATATAAAAATGATGTCAATATGCTTACGGAACAGAAGAAAGGGTCCAAGCACTCCCGCCGATATCATAAAAGACAGGTAGTTTGCGATTAACCGCAAGGGGCTTGCCTGATAGCGGGGGATCATGGGAACCCGCAATATCGTTATCCCCTCAACGGACTGCTGGAGTATTCCTGTCGCATGATAGCCATCGTAAACCTTGCCTTCCGGGTAGTTTGGCTTACCCGTGAGAACCGTGACATCAACCCCTGCACGTTGCATGGACCACGCCAGCTCATTGATGCGGAAGGATTCAGGCCAAAAATATTGCGAGAGCACCAAAACCTTCATCGGCAGACTTCACGGACAAAATCATTGGCAGAGCATAATTGCGCCGGGGAATCATCGAGCCCTAGAAACCGCCGCACAGCTCTCGCGATCGATACAGCGGAGTGCGCATCAAAGGTTGTGGCCGGGACACAAACATCGCGGACATAGTCGAGTTCCGGCGCGATTATTGGCAGTCCGCTCGCCGTCGCCTCAACGAGCGGCAACCCGAACGACTCGATCGTCGATGGAAAGATGAGCGCCCTTGATCGACGGTACAGTGACATCACCTCATGATGCGCAAGGTGCCCGAGGTTGCGTACCCGCAATCCATTTGTGCGTGTGACCTCCGTCACCATTTTCGCGAGGAGGGCATCACGTGGTCCCAAGGTAAGGGCGAGGGAGGGACGAACACCATCCGATGCAAGAACGCACCACGCTTCAAGAAGTCGCTTATGATTCTTATGCGGCATCCCGTCAGAGACAAAAACAAAATCCCACTGCGGATCTTCACGCGCATTCAAGGGGCCCGTTCTGCTGGTGTCGGCAAATGGCAGCACTCTCACGTCAGGACGATGCCCATGCCATATTTCAAGATCGCGTCGCATGGATGGAGTTTGCACCACCCACGTTTGCACACGATTCCGCAATAACCGGCTGCTCAATCGGTTCAACATGATTTGGATGCCACTCCTGAGCGGGTACCCCGACAGAGCACCGCAGCCAAGCACAAGCCGATTTTGCTGAAACACAACTACCCTTCCCTTGTTCTTCAACAAAGGCGGCACACCATGGAGGCACAGCACCACATCATCGGAACAAACAAGACTGCGCAGAGCCCATTGAGCCTTGAAACGATCACGGAGGGATGGCTGCACAACAATACGTTGAGCGCTATCAGGGAGAGTCAAGTCATCGAGCGCGCGTGCATCGACAAACAGAACAAGAGGCGGTAACTCGTCAGCCTTTAGAACGGCTCGCAACAGGACGAGACCGCCTCCGGTATGAATGTTAGGAGCGAAAAGAACCAAACGCATGGTTGTGTTCACCAACTTCCGCAATAGAAAGTAACAAGTCGTAATATTTTAAAAAATCCCTGCTGCTTCGATAGGCAGCGACCGTGCCGTCATCCGCATGTTTTCGATTCCTCATCATTTGTAGGTTATCCTTTTCAAATATATCAGCGACAATCTTCCGACAGTGTTGATATTCAACAGAAGCAATGACTTCACATAGATACCTGCCATGAACACAAAAAATCCACGTCTGCTTTTTAAGGCAGCCTCAAGAGCATCCCATGAAAAAATATCATGCAGCAAATCGACGACCTGCTTGTAACCTCCTGATATAAAAAAATTCATCGCTCGCTTCACCCTGTCTCTGCGCTCAAGCCAGCGGTAATTTCTCAGATCCGTTGCATCCAGCAATCCACGAATCGATTCGTGCGCCAAGTAGTGGTCGGTGACAAGAAAAAAGTCAGCGCGTTCAGTTCCCATGCGAACTTTCGCCGACCACTGATTGTTGCTGATCCGGTACCGCATCAGAGGCTCAGGAAGATATCCTATCAGGTGCTGGTGCAGGATACGCAGCCACAGGTCGAGATCTGCGCTTGATTGGAATAATGCTTCTCGCCAGCTCTTGATCTCGAATCGATACACTTCCGTACGCACCATCGCGCTGGAGCAAATAAAAAAATTGGAATGACGCAACACCGCTTTGAACATTGTGGCGAAATCATACAATCCATTTGAGGATGCGATGTCCTTGGGTAAACGAATTTCTCCGATCCTGTTGCTCTTTTCGTCGATCAAACTCGCTTCGGTGAAGACGGCTCCCGCCTCGGAATGGGCTTCCAGAAAAGCGACTTGTCTAGCCACCATGTCCGGCTCATACACATCATCAGCATGAAATATTGCCGTATATTTCCCTTCAGCTAATTGGATACATTGATTGAAGTTCCCCTCTGCTCCGATATTTTTTTCTTGACGATATATAGTTACTCGCGAATCTGCAATTGACTCAACAACTTTCAGCGTGCCGTCATTGGATGCATTATCAGAAACATGCACAACCAAGTTGGGATACGTTTGATTGAGGATTGATTCCAACGTTTCGCGCACCGTAGCTGCAGCGTTATACGTTGGGATACAAATACAAACCCTTGGCAAATTGCTTTGCCCGGTCTTATTGCTGTCAAACGTAGTCAATGGTTAATCCGCACAAATATGTTCGATTGAGTCGTAAAAATTTCGGGCGCTTTCGCTTCGCAGGAAATCTCTCCCAGCTTTTCTCATTTCATTCAATTTTTCAGTGGGTATTGCGGCTATTTCTTCCCACATTTTTTCCCATGTCAAATATTGCCGGCAATCCACAAAAATATCGCCAGGAATATAGTTAGAAATATCGGGTGCACCTCTATAAAGAGGAATGGTGCCCGCATATATACAATCGAATATTTTTTCTGTTATGTATCCATCCATCTGCATGTTCTCAAAGCATAAGCAGAATTCATAATTTTGAAGCACTTCAAATTTAGACGCGCACTTACCCTTATAAATTGACATAATCGCACGACGATTTTGCCAATAGGGCAACCACATGGATTCGCGCGACCACCACCGGTCCCAACCCATGCCAAACAAATCAACCACCCCTAATTTTGACAAATCAGCCATTGCCTTGATGCGCAAGCTGTACAGCTCTCGGTTTTTTGACCGCGGATTATGACTCCCATTAATTACAACGACACGTTTCATTCGTTTACCATACCCCCAATACGGCTCCAGCGCATCAGCGTAGGGGATGGGCCAATAAAGTTTACGCAGCCTGTCTGTATCCACGCCCTCCAGTGAGTAACCATCACCATTGGTATTGTGCACAAAGACCTTCTCGAACACCTCCGTCAACCTTGGCAAGGCTTCATAGAGCAATGGGGCAACAACCGGAGGTTCCATTATGACAAACGAAGCCAACCGCGCACGTCTTTCAAGCACAATTCGCTCGAAATTATCAAGAAGGCCAAAAGAATAGTACGTTGTATTTTGCATGTTTTTGACGCCATCTTTAAACATAAAATCAGCGGTCTGCACACAAATGCCTCTCAGCGCCATATGTTCCCGCATTCTATGAAAGGGGAGTAATTGATCATCACGATTCAACCCTGGGTTCGATAAATCAAACAAGCCATCAGTATAAAAAACCGGATATGACGGATCGACGAATATTTTGTTACGCACTTTTTCTTGCCTTTTCATCTGATATCAACCGGCTGTATGGAGACATTCCCCTTTTCCTCCTTCTCTCGCAGATGTCGTTGAAGAAACAAATATTGAAACCCCAAATAGACACCACCGACAAGGCTCAAAACACCAAGGATCTCTCCCCATCCCGGAGAAGTAAATACAGAGCGGCTGCCCAATGTTACAGCCCATAATATTCCGGCAGAAATTCCAGCGAGGAGCACCGGACGGATCGATACCCCGCCACCAACCTGACGGGCCAGCAGCGCATGCATGGTCACGACTACCGCCCCCCCTGACAAGACCAGCGCCATTCCTCCTCCCGCTGACCCGAAAACAGGAATCAACAGTGCACACAGCGCAATCGAGAGCCCTGCCCCCACACAATTAGGGAGAAGAAGCCAGCGTGTTTGCATGCGTACATGTGCAATCAAGGAATAGATCCCTGCCAGTACCCTTGCCGCCTCGGCAAGCGCTCCCCAGACAATAACACCTGCTGCTGATTGAAATTTCTCTCCGAGAAAGAGACGGGTCAACTCCGGAGCCAGCATCACGACGAGTGCCGCCGTCATCAACAGCGAGGGAATCATCGCGGCGGCATAGCGCTGCCAGGCCTGTGCTTGCAGTTCCGGACGGTCAGTGTGCGCATCACGATAAAGCCGGGGTTGAAAATATGTCGCGAGTACCGACTCGAAACCAGCGATCATGCCCGCGCTGATGCCGTACCCCGCGACGAACAATCCCAACTGCGCCAGCCCCAACTGCCACTCCATAAGGTAACGATACCCCTGTCCCTGTACCCAACCCAGCCCGGCTGCGATACCAACAGGCCAGGCAAAATGAAAGAGCGCCCACAGATGATGCTTGCGAATGGACAATGCCGGCGATGAGGAGGGTTCTGCTTTTTTCAACCGCGCAAAAAAGACTTTGGCCCCGATCATCCCCAAGATCACTTGTCCAAAAAGTAGCCCGAGCAACCAGTGCTGCGCGACAGGCTGCCCCACCTTGACGAGGACCGTCGCCCAAATGAAACTCGCTGCTATCGTGGCAATCGACAGCAGCACGAACCTTCGACTGTCCCCCAGCAGGTTCAACGAAGGAATCGCGGTTTGATTGATCGTATTGAAGATAAGCGAGCCGCAAACCAATACAACCAACCAGTGCATGGACAGCCCAAAATGCACCGCTCCGCTCCCATGAAGCGCTGACAGTCCCACCGCGGCCACGAGCGCGACCACCGACAGGTAGCTCGCATAGCACAACAAGTAATGCCGTGCCGCGCCACTTGCCTGCCATGCATGCAGCCGCCGATTAATGAACATGCCGACGGGATTGACGAGGAACAAGGCGAAGAAGGCGGTGGTCGTTAGGACCAGCGAAACTTTCCCTATCTCCTCGGGCGATAGGAGTGTTGTCGCCACACGCATCATGACGAGTGCCAGCAGAAACTGGATTGCTCTCCCGAGAATAATGGTAATCAACTGTGAGACGTCGGCGAGGGTTGTTGGAGTATCGCTGCGGATTCCTTCAAGACCCCTTCCAAAGAAGTCAAGGCCGGCTTGTATCCAAAATCGGCGGCGCAAGTATTCAATGAATAATAGTGCGATTTTTTGCCCGTCGCATTGATGCCGTTTGCCGTTTCCGCTTGCTCATACCGGAGTCCAAATTTTTCTTGCATCACCGCCAAGAGAGACGGTTTATCAATCGGGGCTCGGCTGTAGCAATCGACGACCGTATTGATGGCGGGCGCGGCGAGCAATGCCTTAACCAATGTGTAAAAATCAGAGGGATGCAGAAAATCTCGGACAATGTACTCCGGCGAGGTTTTCAGGACGGCCTGATCCTGGATGGCCCGCAGAATGTCCGTGATCAGGAAGCGCGAGGCAATATCTTGCGTGCGGCTGAAATAATTGAAGACGCGAATGTCGATGATGGCGAGTTCAGGGTGGGCGCGATGCCTGCATTCGGCATACAGTTTCGCCACCCCGTACCATTCTTGCGGCGCTAGGTGGTTGATCGCCACAACGGCCGGGGTCTCCCGTTTTGCCGGTTCATTAAATCGCGATCCGTAGACAGCGCCACTGCTCAAGAACAAATAGCGGCATGTCGGACGCACCCGGAGGTACTCCAGCACCATTTGATCGAATCGCAGAGTGACGTCGAAGATCGAGTTGCCCATCGCCGCTGCCCGGGCCGGATCGCCCACTCCGACAAAGTTGATGACCGCATCGAACTCCAGCTTGGGAAATTCGGAAAAACTGTCTACAGGATAGCGGCCTGCCAAATGGACGGATGCCAGCCATATCGTTACCGCATCCGGACGACGTGCAAAAAGATGCAGATGGGTATCCACCCCGGCAGAAAATGAGACCGTCAAGTCTCGTGCAATCTGGCTGGTCGCCCCTAGAATGGCTATTCTCATCGTGATGGCGCGCCGCTAACCGTTCACTTCAATTCAATTGAGGAAATTGTTCATCCAGCTTCGCGCCAAAAGTCAACCGCGGGCGGCATTCAGTCGCTCCCTCCATCATGATCTCAATGAGCAAGGGTCCGTTGTGCTCCGCTATCAGCGGCAAGATACACTCCATGTCCGCTTTGTTCATGACTCGATGAGCGGTTATTCCATAGGCCCCTGCAATTTCAGTGAACGAAGGACTACTGTAGCCTTTCCGCGTCGATTGGTCACGCCCGTTGAAATACATGTCTTGGAAGTTTTTGACCATCCCCAGAACGGTGTTGTTCATGACGATGATCGTCACGTCCAACCCCAGGCGACGAAGCGTGTCGAGTTCTTGAATGTTGATTTGCATGCTGCCGTCTCCGGTAATCACGACGACCTTGCTCCCGGAATGAACAGCGATCCCCAGAGCTGCCGGGAGCGCAAACCCCATCGCCCCCATGCCGCCGCTGTAATGAACGGCCTGATGGGGAGCAAGCCGCAGGCTCTGCGCGGCCCACATCTGGTGATTACCGACATCGCACACATAATCGACGGCCTGCTTGGCGAGAAGTCGGTTCAACCTGTCGAAAAGATCGCTGGGACTGATCTCCCAATCCGGATATTCATTCCGTCGGGCGCGATCACGTTGTATCGATAATTCAGACAGCCACTTCTTGTCCAGATTTGGAAAGACAACTGCTCGAAGCAGGAATGCTTTAAAAAAACTTTCAGCAGTTGCACAGATATTCAAATCAGCCCGCACCCGATTGTTCATTTGTGCGGGATCGATATCAATCTGGACAATGCGGGCCTTGCGGGCAAAATCATCGGCATCCGAACCGGTTTGTCGAATATCGAGCCGCGCGCCCACCACAAGTAACAAATCACAATGTTGTACCGCCCAATTGGCCTCGCGGTTGCCATAACTGCCAATCATGTGGAAGTAATTGTCCCGCGCAACCACCTGCTCGTGACCCATGAGCGTCGACACATACGGAATGCCCGCCGCTTCCGCCGCCAGCAACCACCTGTCCAGCGAATCCGCCCAGCGCGCTCCTCCGCCGATGCACACCAATGGCCGCCGCGCATCGTGGCAAAAAGCGATCAATTGCCGCAGATCGCTTCCGGTCATTTCGGGGCCGCCGCGGATAGCCAGTGGCATGCGCACCCATTTCTCGACAAGGGCATCTGGAATGTCGGATCGCTGGACATCATTCGGGATATCCAACAGCACCGGTCCTTGCCGCCCGCTCAGCGCCGTCGACAATGCCCCATGCAACTCCGGCAGCAGATCTTCTGGCCGATCGATTCTTGCGGCATGCTTGGTCAATGATCGGACTACGTCAACAATGTCCAGTTCTTGAAACCCCTGCTGGCGAACGGCCCGCTGGCCCTTCAACTCGGCGGTATTGACCTGGCCGGTGATGAACAAACAGGGCACGGAATCGAACCAGCAACTGCCGATACCGGTGATCAAATTAGTTGCGCCCGGACCACTGGTCCCCATGGCGACGGCGATTGTTTTCCCCCTGGTATGCCTGGCAACTCCTTCCGCGGCGAAGGCCGCCGATTGTTCATGGTGCATCGAGATAATGGTGCATTGCCCCGAATCAGCGAGGCTGTCCAGAAGATGGGTGATCATGCCGCCGGCCAGTTCAAAACAGGTCCGAACCTGCTGGGCGATCAGAAATGCGGCGAATGCGTCCGAAACCTTCAAAATATTTCTCAGTATTTGCCTCGTTCTAGAGGATGTTACCCAGAAACGTTCTGATCTTTTCGATCACATAGCTGAGCATCTCTTCAGTCAACCCCGGGTAGACCCCGATCCAAAAGGTATTGTTCATCACTGTATCGGTGTTGGCAAACTCGCCGCTGATCCGATGGAAGCGGTTTATAAAATACGGTTGGCGCGTGAGATTTCCCGCAAACAGCAGACGCGTGCCGATCTTGTGTTGATCCAGATATTTCAACAAATCGACGCGACGGAAACCCGCCTCATGCCGCAGGGTGATGGGGAAACCGAACCAGGAGGGATCGCCGCCCACGGTGGCCTCCGGCAGGATCAGCAACTCTGCGCACGACTTCAGTCCCTCTTTCAAAAATGCGAAGTTGCGTCGGCGCACTTCAATAAACGTCGCCAACTGATCCATCTGCGCCAAACCGCAAGCTGCCTGCATGTCGGTGATCTTGAGATTATAGCCTAGATGCGAATAGGTGTACTTGTGGTCATACCCCTCGGGCAACGAACCCAATTGCCAGCCGAAACGTTTGCCGCAGGTATTGTCGCAGCCCGGTGCGCAGTAACAATCGCGTCCCCAGTCGCGGAAGGATTCGACAATGGCGCGCAAGTCCCGATCCTGCGTGAAAACCATGCCGCCTTCACCCATGGTGATGTGGTGCGCGGGATAGAAGCTGCACGTGGCGATATGGCCGAAGGTGCCGACGTGCCGCCCCTTGTACAGCGAACCAAGGGCATCGCAGCAATCTTCGATGACCCAGAGATGGTGCTTTTGGGCCAGCGCCATGACCGTGTCGAGATCGAACGGATTGCCCAGCGTGTGTGCCACCATGATGGCCTTGGTCTGCGGAGTAATTGCCGCTTCGATCTTTGTTGGGGCGATATTGTAAGTGGGGATGTCCACATCCACGAACACCGGCACCATGCCGTTCTGGATGATGGGGTTCACGGTGGTGGGGAAACCGGCGGCAACGGTAATCACCTCGTCGCCGGGTTTCAGGGCGCGTGCCCCTAGCCTGTGCGAAGTGAGGGCGGCGCAGGCCAGCAGATTCGCCGACGAACCGGAGGTTGTCGTCAAGGCGTACGGGACACCGACGAATGCGGCAAACCGCTTTTCAAATGCCGTGTTGAACCTGCCGGTGGTTAGCCAGCCATCAAGCGCCGCTTCCACCATCTTCTTCAACTCGCCCACACCGAGCACTTTTCCCGAAGGCGGGATAATGCTCTTGCCGGGCTCGAATGGCACGGGCGCATAGGCGAGGTCGGCATATTCCTTAACGAGTTCGGCGATTTGCGCCCGGAGTTGTTCTTTGCGGACCATGCTCATGGTTTCTGTTCGCGAATGAAGTTCCTGATCTGCCCGAGGGTGATGTCGTGCATGTCTTTGCCGTTCCCATACGCCCGGTACCATCCGATAATCGCGTTCAGCGCCTCTTCGAGAGACCATTTCGGCGACCAGGCCAATCGTGCTTTTGCCTTGGAGGAGTCCAGCTTGAGAAAATGGGCCTCGTGCGGTTGCGTGGGGTCGCTGCCGGGGAGCCAGTTCGCCTCCTTGGACCACGATGCCGTCAGCCGCTCGACGATCCACTGCACCGGTCTGGCATCGTCATCGTTCGGGCCGAAGTTCCAGGCCTCGGCATAGGCTGCTCCTTCTTCGTAGAGCTTTTGGGCAAGGAGCAGATACCCATGCAACGGCTCCAGCACATGCTGCCAGGGCCGGATGGCCCGCGGGCTGCGGATCCGGACCGGCAGGCCCAGGGTGACCGCGCGCATGATGTCCGGCACCAGCCGGTCGTCCGCCCAGTCACCGCCGCCGATGACGTTACCCGCCCGCACCGAAGCCAGGGCAACGTGACGCTCGCCGCACGGCTCCGGGGTGAAGTAGGAATTGCGGTAGGCTGCGGTGATCAGTTCGGCGCACCCCTTGCTGCTGCTGTAGGGGTCATATCCCCCCATCGCTTCGTTCTCGCGATAGCCCCACACCCACTCGTGATTCTCATAGCACTTGTCGCTGGTCACATTGACCACGGCCTTGACGCTGGCCGTACCCCGCGCCGCCTCCAGCAGATGCACCGTTCCCATCACATTGGTGGCATAGGTTTCGACCGGTTCGATATAGGAGGAGCGCACCAGGGATTGGGCCGCCATGTGCATGACGATCTCCGGCTGGCGTTCGGCAAAGACGGCGCGCAGATGGCCGAAATCCCGGATATCGCCTACGATGTTCGTCATGCCGGCCCCAACCTTGGCGACCTCGAACAGACTGGGCGTGGTCGGTGGGGCGAGCGCATAGCCGACGACCTCAGATTCCATGGATTGCAGCCAGAGCGACAGCCAGCTGCCCTTGAAACCGGTGTGCCCGGTCAGCAGAACGCGCTTGCCGCGCCAGAATGCGGTGTCCATCACCAGACCTTCCAGGGCGCCTTGCCGGAAATCCACAACTCTTCCAACAGCATCTTGTCGCGCAGGGTATCCATCGGCTGCCAGAAGCCGTTATGAGGAAAGGCCGCCAGATCGCCCTCCCGCGCCAGACGCTCCAGGGGCTCGCGCTCCCAGACGGTTCTGTCGTCGGCAATGTAATCGATAACACTTGGTGACATCACGAAAAAGCCGCCGTTGATCATCGCCCCGTCACCCTTGGGTTTTTCGCGGAAGCTGTCGACCCGGTTTCCCTGCATCTCCAAGGAGCCGAACCGCCCCGGCGGCAGAGCAGCGGTCAAGGTGGCCTTGACCTTTTGCGCCCGGTGGAAAGCGATCAGTTCCGTGATATTGACATCACTCACGCCATCGCCATAGGTCAGACAAAAGGTCTCTTCATCCTTGACGTACGCCTCCACCCGCTTCAAGCGGCCGCCGGTCATGGTTTGCTCGCCGGTGTCAACAAGCGTCACCCTCCAGGGTTCGGCATACCGCTGGTGCACCTCCATCCTGTTCTGCTCCATGTCAAAGGTCACATCCGACATGTGAAGAAAATAATTGGCGAAATACTCCTTGATCACATAGCCTTTGTAACCGCAGCAGATAACAAAGTCGTGGATGCCGTGGGCCGAGTAGGTTTTCATGATGTGCCACAAGATCGGCTTGCCGCCGATCTCCACCATTGGTTTCGGCCGTACCACCGTTTCCTCGCTGATCCGCGTTCCTAAACCACCCGCAAGAATGACGGCTTTCATCAATTTCTCCTCACAACCTGCTCAGGGCCATAATGGCTTCCGCGATCGGGTAATGATGGTTTCCCACAAACAACCCGTTCCGGTCAATGTGTTCAGCATTGTTCAGCGTACCATGCACCTCGGCATCAAAGTATTTCACGACCTCGTTCTTGGCGAAATTGCCGGCAACGATCGGCCGGCATTCGAATCCGAGTTCATGGAGTTGCCGCACCAATGCTTCGCGAGTGCGGGTACTCCCGGGGCGAATCACCAAGCTAAAACCGAACCAACTGCTCTCGCCGATCTCCTGCTGGATGAGGATGTCGGGATGATCGGCCAGCATCGTTTGCAGCAATCCGCCGTTCTTGCGGCGTTCCTCCACCATCCGCGGCAACCGCTTGAGCTGCTCGACACCGAGCGCCCCTTCCAATTCCAGGGGGCGGACGTTATAGCCAGGAAGCACGAACCGGAACGACTCCTCGAAGGGATCGTCGCTCTTTTCTCCACACACCCGATTGTGCTTGGGCAGATTGCGGGTCCAGCCGTGGGCACGCAGCGACAACAGGATGTGATGGAGCTCCTCGTCGTCGGTGACGATGAGCCCGCCTTCCATGGTCGAAATATGGTGGCTGAAAAACGAGCTGAAGCTGCCCATCGTGCCGAAGGTTCCGGCCATTTTCCCCGCGTATCGGGCCCCCATGGACTCGCAGTTGTCCTCGATCAGGACGATGGGGCGCTCGCCGATGATCTGCTGAATCCGGTCGAAATCATTGGGATTACCCAGCAGGTTCACCGCCATGATCGCTCGGGTTTGACCGTTTACCGCCTGTTCCAACCGGTCGAGATCATAGTTGAGCGTGTGCAGGTCGATATCGACGAACTTCATCTTCAAGCCGTATTGATAAAGCGGGGAGTAGGTGGTGCTCCACGATACGGCGGGAACGATGACCTCATCGCCGCGATGCAGTCGCCATTTAGGATTTTTCGTATAAAACAGCGCCGCCACGATCAGCAGGTTGGCCGAGGAGCCGGAGTTGACCATGACACAATGACGGCTGCCGGCATATTGGGCAAAATCGCGTTCAAAGGCCCGCACGTGTTCACCCATGGTGAACACTCCCGAGGCAATGACCCGTTGCATGGCCTCCAGCTCCTCTTGCCCCCATGAGGTGGTGGCCAATGGAAACTTGAAACTCATCCCTGCCATTCCTTCAGGTAATACGCATAGGTTTTTTCTATTCCTTGCCGCAGGGAGATCCTCGCCTCCCAGCCCCATGCTGTTTGACGCTCCACGCTGACCAGCTTGCGCGCCATCCCCACCGGCTTGCCGAGGTCGTGGACGAAATGGCCTGTGTATCCCATCACCTCGGCCGCGGTTTGATAATATTCGTTGATGGAATAATCGTAGCCCAAGCCCACATTCATCACCGGTGGCAGGGAGTCGAACTGCTTGATCGCGCGCATGATCGCATCCGCCAGATCGCCCGCGTACATGAATTCACGCCGCGCCAGGCCATCACCCCAGATCTCGACGGTTTGCCGCCCGCTTTGCTTGGCCTGATGGATCTTATGAATAATTGCCGGCAGGAGGTGGGAATGCACCGGATCAAACTTGTCATGACGACCATAGATGTTGCAGGGAATAAGCGTCTTGTACTGGTACCGCCCATCTTCGCGCATGATGTATTCGCACAGCCTCGCCGTCATTATCTTGGCCAGCGCATACCCTTCGTTGGTCGGCTCCAGCTCCCCCTTGAGGACCATCTCCTCACGCAGCGGTTCCGTGTGATTGCGCGGATACATACAGGAGCTGCCCAAATTGAGCAGATGCTTGATCCCTGCCTGCCGCGCTCCCCAAACGATGTTGCGGCCCACATCGAGGTTATCCAGCAAGAAACGCACAGGTTCGCTGATATTGGCCTGAATACCGCCAACCTTGCCGGCCGCGTGGATCACCATATCCGGGCGATGCTTGTCCAGATAGGCCTGTACAGCATTGAAATCCCGCAGATCCAATTCCCGGCTCCGCGGTGCAAGGACATCAAACGCGCCGATCACGGGATGTTCGAGCACGTTGCAGCCGACCATGCCTCCGCTGCCGGTCAATAACAATCGAATACCGCTCATAAGCTACGACAGATTACTCATGATAATTGAACGCCTCGTACCCGTTTTCCTTGACTAACTGGTCGCGTTTTGCACTTTTCAGGTCTTCCCGCACCATCTCGCGCACCAGCTCATTGAAGCTGATCTTGGGTGTCCAGCCAAGTTTGTCCTTGGCTTTGCTGGCATCACCCAACAAGGCCTCCACTTCAGTGGGACGAAAATAACGGGGGTCAATCGCAACGAGGCACTTGCCGGAAGCGTCGTACCCCTTCTCATCCACCCCTTCACCTTTCCAGATAATGGTCATGTCGAGTTCCTTGGCCGCTGCATGCACGAAGTCACGCACTCTATGCTGCACACCGGTGGCAATAACAAAATCTTCCGGTTTGTCTTGTTGCAACATCAGCCACTGCATCTCCACATAATCCTTCGCATGTCCCCAATCGCGCAGGGAATTCAGATTACCCAGATACAGACATTCCTGCAGGCCGAGCTTGATGCGCGTCAGCGCTCGGGTAATCTTGCGGGTGACGAAGGTTTCGCCGCGTATCGGCGATTCATGATTGAACAGAATGCCGTTACAGGCATAGATGCCATAGGCCTCGCGGTAGTTCACGGTAATCCAGTAGGCGTACAGCTTGGCCACGGCGTAGGGGCTGCGCGGATAGAATGGGGTGGTTTCCTTTTGCGGAGTTTCTTGGGTCAAGCCATACAACTCGGACGTGGAGGCCTGATAAAACCGAGTCCTCTTCGTCAGGCCGAGAATGCGGATGGCTTCGAGGATCCGCAATGCACCCAACGCATCGGAATTGGCGGTATATTCGGGCTCTTCGAACGACACCGCGACATGGCTTTGCGCAGCGAGATTATAAATCTCGTCTGGCTGCACTTTTTCGATGATATGGGTGAGACTGGAGGAGTCGGTCATGTCGCCGTGATGCAGATAGAAAGGGAAGCCCTTTTCATGGATATCATGAAACAGGTGGTCGATACGCGCCGTGTTGAATAATGAGCTTCGACGTTTCATTCCGTGCACTTCGTAGCCTTTCTCAAGCAGCAATTCGGAAAGATAGGCGCCATCTTGACCCGTAACACCTGTAATCAGAGCTTTTTTTGTCATTTTCGCCTCATAAAGTGATCCTTGCAACGCACGAGTCGTTCTTGATCAGGAGTTGTATCGAGTGTGCATTGATGAATGAAAGCGGGAAGCTTACTGAAGTGAACAATCATTGTTTGACAAAACGGGATATTGCCCTGCAAGCTTTCGTCCTGCTCAGTTACGTTCCCAAGCCAATGATCGGACAGCCTCGGGTGAATGACGGGGCACACTGATTTCTCTATATCAGTTGTCGATCAATAGCGACCGATTTCAATCAACCATAGCATGTTTTATACCGAATAGTCAGGAACATATTCTGGAACAATCTGCCGCAGTGCCTCTTTGATCCCTCTACTGTCAAGTTCTTTTGATTTTTGCGCCAGGAGTTCCAAATGGTTGTGCAGCAACTGGCAGTGTATCGTCGAATCTCCTCTTAGGACCATGATTTTCTCATGGTGCGTGTCAACAATACCTTCGCCTTCGGTAATCAATTCCTCGTACAATTTTTCGCCCGCGCGCAGGCCAACGTATTGAATTTCAATTTCGCTCTCCGGTTCGCGCCCGGTCAGCTTGATCAACTCACGGGCCATCTGGTCGATCTTGATCGGTTCGCCCATCTTGAGAATGAAGATCTCGCCGCCCTCGCCCATGGAGCCGCTTTGCAAAATAAGCTGGGCGGCCTCCTCGGCGGACATGAAATAGCGGGTCACCTCCGGATGGGTGACGGTCACCGGTCCGCCTTTTTCGATCTGCCGCTTGAACAGAGGAATGACCGATCCGGAAGAGCCGAGGACATTGCCGAACCGGACCCCCATGAAGCGGGTGATGTGCGCGGACGGCACGGGCCGTTCCTGGTCGTCGAGACCGGTATCCTGCCAAACCCGCTCCCAGGCGGGGCTCAAGTTCCCGTCCCAGCAGCGCTTGCTGTAGGCAAGCATCAGCAATTCGGTCACCCGTTTGGAGGCGCCCATGACATTGGTCGGCCGAACCGCCTTGTCGGTGGAAACCAGGACGAACCGGTCCACACCATGAAGGATGGAGGCTTCCATCAGCAGCTGTGTACCGAAGATGTTGTTGTACACCGCCTGCCAGGGATTGCGCTCAACCAGCGGCACATGCTTGTAGGCAGCGGTATGGAAGACCACGGAAGGCCGATGCTGCCGAAAAACCGAGTCCAGCAACCTTAAATCCTGGACTTTGCCGAGAATGGCAACGGTTTTGATGTTTTCGTGCTCGTGGCGCAGTTCCATTTGCACGTTATAGAGGTTTTCCTCGCTGGAATCGAACAGGATAATCAATCCTGGATTGAAACGAAGAATCTGTCGGCAGAGTTCGGAGCCGATCGAACCGCCGGCGCCGGTGATCAACACTGGCTTGCCGGTCAGATAGCCGCCGATTCTTTCCTGCTCCAGCCGAACCTCCTCCCGTCCGAGCAGATCCTTATAGGAAATATCCCGAATGGTTTTGATCGAGACCTTGCCATGTATCAATTCACCCATGGTCGGCAGTACCTTGAAAGGCAGCTGCGTTCGCTGGCACAGCGCGACCAGACGCCGCATTTTCACCTTGTCGATCACGACCGTCGCAATGAGAATTTCCTGGGCCCTGGCGCGGCGCACATGTTCATCGAGGTCGTCGATCAGGCCGAGCACCGGAACGCTGTGCAGCTTCATCCCGGTTTTCTGCGGGTCGTCGTCGACCAGGCCGACGGCACGATAGGGTAGTCGGTTGTTGTCCTGCAATTCCCGGAGCACCCTGTCCGCGGCGTCTCCCGCTCCAACCAGGAGCAATCGTTTCTGCTCCATGACCGCCTCGGAACTCGCAAAACTCTGCCCATTGGCCTGGCGTTGGTAGAAATAGCGGATCGAAACCCGATGGCAGGCAATGAAGCCAAAGGTGAAGAGGGCGTCAAGGATGAAGACCGAGCGGGAAAAGCCAATGAAATGAGAACCGAACAACAGCAGCAGAATGATCAGGGTCGAGGAGAAAAGAGTGGCAATCAGAATGGTAACTATATCGCCCAGGCTGGTATAGCGCCACATGCCGCGATACAGACCGAACAGATAGAACGAAGGGAGTTTGACACCCAAAATCAGGGGGAGCAAAGCGGCGAATTGCCTCAGGGCCTGGTCGTGGAGAATCGATTCAAAACGAATGGCATAGGCGAGATAATGCGCCAGCACGATCAACAGGCTGTCGACGCCAAAAATGATCCAGAATTTGGGATTGCGCACCAAATTGCGGAGCAATCTTTCTTGGGCAGAGATCTTGTTCAGGATGGCTGGAAGCATACCGTCAAGCCGGGAAGAAGGCGTTATCTCCTTGCATCCGGATCACAATGGTCAGCAAGCTAACCCTAGCGACGCTCGTGCAGGGAGTCCTGTAAAAATAAAAATAGTTGTCTGTCTTATATCGCATCTGCGCAAACTTCAACGAAGAATAGACTCAGGTTCTCCGAGAGAGCGAGAAGAAGCCCTGTCCCGCACTCTTCTTAGAAGTCAGAGGTCCATGGCCTTTATGGCCTCGATATGTTCGGCGGATGAGCTCGGGAAAGGAAATCGAGACGGACCGGGACATGCGGATAAAAAAATATACCGAGATGAAAAACAGGCTCGATCGAAACACCAGACAAACGAATTCCGGCCGAGTCCCTTCGCTCAAGAACCCGGCACCAGGGGCCGTTGAACGGACTCACCTGACCGAAGGCGGCAAACCGGCGTCCAAATCGGCATATTCCTTGTTGCGCTCCATGTAGGCGGCGACATAGGAACACTGCGGTACCACTTTTTTTCCTTGGCGACGGGCATCGTCCAGGGCGAATCTGGTCAGAATGGCGGCCACGTTCCGGCCCCGAAGTTCCGGCGGGACAAAGGTGTGGGTAAAGGCCAGCACATTGTCGCCCTGTTCCACATATTCCAGCACGGCGATTTTGCCCTCGATGCTCAATTCAAAACGCTGCATCAATTCGTTTTTTATCGGCTCGTTTTCCATGGCTGCCACCTCCGAATGGTTACCGGACTTTCCTATACCGATCCGATCAGGCCGCGCCGGACGATGCTCCTGGTCGGAAGGCGTTGAGAACGACCTCGCTTTCCCGCTCGGGTTTTGTTCGGCAGCAATCTATGGTACAGTGGGCGCACCGGACGGAAAATGCCCAAACCTCGCTGCATCCGTCTCCCTGCAAGCACCTGGCGCAAGGATGAAGTATTCTCGACGCAACCTCAAGAAACGTTTTCGACTCCGGGGACTGCTGTCCCGCATCAAGGGCATCCCCGACGTTGTCCGATTCCACAATAACAGAGTTTTGCTCCTTCCGCACGGAGGAGATTTCTTTCCGGCCCTTTTTCAGGCCATGGCCACGGCCACCACCGCCATCTGCGCCGAATTTTACCTGATCAAACCGGACGGCACCGGCCAGGCCTTTGCCAGGGCCCTGATGGAGGCGGCCCTCCGAGGGGTGGAGGTGTCGCTCATTTACGACGCCATCGGCTGTTTCGACACCCCCTCTTCTTATTTTCAACAGTTGCAGGCCGCCGGCGTGCGCTGCCTACCGTTCAACAAACCGGCCTTTTCCAAGCTGCACTGGCTCGATATCCGCGATCATCGCAAGATGGTTGTGCTCGACGGCGCCACGGCCTTCCTCGGCGGTCTCAACGTCGGCGACGAATATTCTGGGTATGGCGACAGTTTTGAGCGCTGGCGCGATGTCGGCATCCGCCTCGACGGGCCCGCAGCCGGTGAATTGCAACGGCTGTTCCGCCAAACCTGGGTCCAGGAAGGGGGTGTCTCCATTCCGGGACAGCACACCGCCCCGACCATGCCCGCCGGTGACGCCGATGTGGTCATCGTCAACGGATCGCCGCATCACAACCGGCCGCTCATCCGCAACTCCTTTCGCTTGGCCATGGCCGGGGCCGTGCACCACATCCGTATCATCACACCCTATTTCCTTCCCGGGCCACGAATCGTCCGTTCCCTGCTGCGCGCCGTCAATCGTGGCGCCAAGGTGCGGTTGATTCTGCCCTCGATCAGCGACGCCCCGGTGGTCCAGATGATGGGCCGCGCCTATCTCAAGCCGCTGCTGGAGGCCGGGGTGGAAATTTTTACCCGCCAGGGGACCATCCTCCATGCCAAGGTGATGCTCATCGACAGCCGCTGGGCGACCCTGGGTTCGGCCAATCTCGACCTTCGCAGTTTCCACCGCAACTTCGAGATCAACGTCATCATCAACAACCATTTCTTCGGCGCCCAGGTAGAAGCCCTGTTCGATGAAGAGTTGGCGCAGTCCCGACGCATGACCCTGGCCGACCATGCCCGCAGAACCTGGCTGGAACGGTTCCTGGAATGGCTGCTGACCCCGTTGAGCCGCTTTCTCTGACCGGACGCCCCCGGAGGAGTCACGCCGGCGGACCAACACCGGCCCAACCTTTGCTTGCTTTTACGCGGTGCCGGTGTTATCCATCAAACCTTCGAACAGCCCCGGCACAGCCGGCTTCTTGCTTCCCATGAATCCCGATTTTCACCCATCCCGTTGAATGCTATGACAGCCTATTGCATCGGTATCGACACCGGCGGCACCTATACCGACGCCGTCCTCCTGGAGACCCTTTCCGGCCGGGTGATTGCCTGGCGCAAGGAGCGGACCACCCCCCACGACCTCAGCATCGGCGTCGGCCGGGCCTTGGCGGGCCTGCTCCACCAATCGGCCCAGGCGCGGGAGGTGACCCAGCTTGCCGTTTCCACCACCCTGGCCACCAACGCCGTGGTGGAAGGAAGAGGGGCCAGGGTCGGCCTGTTTGTCCTGGGCTATGTTCGCCATTTCAAGCTGCCGGTGGTGGCCAACATCTTTCTCAAGGGCGGCCACACCATCACCGGCGAAGAGGACGAGCCCCTGGACCTCGAAGGGTTGGTCGACACCCTGCCGGCGCTGGCGGACGAGGTGGACAGCTACGCGGTCTGCGGCGCCATGTCGATCAAGAACCCCACCCACGAACTGGTGGCCCGCGAGGCTATCCGGCTGATCGATCCCAAGCCGGTCTTCTGCTCCCACCAGGTCTCCACCCATCCCGGCATGCTCGAACGCTCGGCCACCGCCTGCCTCCATGCCAAGCTGATGCCGCTGATGACCGATTTCCTCGCCTCGATCCAGCGCTCCATGCTGGCGGTGGGGCTCGACTGCCCGGTCACCATCATCTGCGGCAACGGCCAAGGCGAACCCCTGGACCGGATTGCCGATCAGGCGGCCATCACCATGGCCAGCGGTCCGGCGGCCACCGCCCGGTTCGGGGCGGCCTGCGGCCCGGCCTCGGCCCTGGTGGTCGACGTCGGCGGCACCACCACCGACATCTGCCTGATCAAGGACGGACGGCCCCTGCTCAACCGCGAAGGCTGCACCATCGGCGAGTGGCGGACCCATGTCGAGGCGGTGGACATGTACACCTCGGCCGCCGGTGGCGACAGTCATGTCGCCTGCCACCAAGACGGCCGCATCGCCCTGAAAAACAGCCGGGTCCAGCCCCTGGCCATGACGCCGGACCTGCCCGATCCGCGGACATGGCTGCGCCTCGACACCGACCCCATCCTGGTGCTGCCGGTGGCAGGCCTTAACCCGGAAACGGTCCAGGACGATGCGATCCTTCGTCATCTCGCCCAGCACGGCCCCACCCCGCCCAGCATCATCGCGGCCCAGACCGGGATCGACGGCATTGTCCTGGAAAAACGGCTGGAACGGCTGATGTTTCTCCAGCAGGTCGTCCTGGTGGGCTTCACCCCCACCGATGCCCTCCATGGGCTGGGCATCCTCCGGATCGGCGACCCGGAAGCCAGCCGGAACGGAGCGGCGGTGTTGGCCGATCAGATGGGCCTCTCCGCCGAGACCCTCTGCCGTCGGGTGATTGCCGAGACCGAGGCCGCCATCGAGACCATTCTCCTCACCTATCTGGCCCGGTCCGTCTGGCAGGACGGCCAGGGCGCGCCGTTTCTCAATCGCCGCGACAACGACCTGTTTGCCCTGCGCTTCACCCTGAAATTGCCGATCATCGGCATCGGGGCCGCGGCCCGCTGCTTTCTCCCCGGCGTGGCCGAGCGGCTTGGAACCACCGTTGCCTTCCCCGATCACTGCGAAGTGGGCAACGCCATCGGCGCGGCCCTGATCGGCATCCATGGCTGATATTCGGCAACCGGAAGAAACCATCGACCAATCCTGCCCCGCAACGAGGGGGTGCAACCTTTATGCTTTACTTCTGCCTCACTTTGGTTATTTTTGAGAAGGAATCTCAAATAATCATGGAGTGACCCGTCATGGATGTCCTGCTCAGTCAATTCGATACCTATTTGCAGTCCTCGCTGCTCGTCTCCCTGGCGATCGCCTTTCTCGGCGGCATCCTCGCCAGCCTGACCCCCTGCGTCTACCCGATGATTCCCATCACCGCCGGGGTGATCAGCCATGCCAATGTCGGCGGTTCCAAGCGGCGCGGATTCATCCTTTCCCTGGCCTACGTCGCCGGCATGGCCCTGACCTATGCCGCGCTCGGCGTCTTTGCCGCCGCCACCGGCCGTTTTTTCGGGGCCATCAACTCCAGCCCCTGGACCTTCCTCGTGGTCGGAGGCATCTTCCTGCTGTTCGGCCTGGTCATGCTCGACCTGGTGTCCATGCCCTCGGTGGCCAGCCAGTTCTCCTCCAGACGCCTGGGGCTGATCGGCATCTTCCTGGCCGGTGTCTCCTCGGCCCTGGTGGCCGGCCCGTGCACCACCCCGGTGCTCGGCAGCCTGCTGGCCTATACCGCCTCCTCGCAGAGTCTGCTGGCGGGCGGCCTGTTGCTCTTTGTCTTTTCCCTGGGCATGGGCGTCCTCCTGCTGGGCGTGGGCACCTTTTCCAGCTTTCTGGCCGCGATTCCCCGCTCCGGCCCCTGGATGGTGCTCGTCAAGAAGGCCATGGGCCTGCTCATGCTGGCCATCGCCTCGTATTTTTTCATTAAATCCGGATCGCTGCTCCTTTGACCATCGCGATTGCCGCCCGGTTTCCTCCCATCCCGCCAAAACCAACAACACACATGACCTCTTTGCTGAAAAAAATACTGCTCCTGACCCTGCTGCTCCTTCTTCCCTGCACCGCCCCGGCGGCGCAATTGGGCCAGCCCCTGATCCCGTTCAAAGGCACCGACCTCAACGGGCACCCCTATGACTTGCAGGCCAGCATCGGCACCAAGCCGGTGTTCCTCATCTTCTGGGCCTCCTGGTGCCCGAGCTGCAAGACCGAGGTACCCAAGGTCAATCAACTGGCCGAGAAATATCGCAGCCGAGGCATGGAGTTCGTTGCCGTCAATGCCGGCGTGAACGATACCCTCGAACGGGCCCAGGCCTTTGCCCGCCAAACCGGCATGACCTACCCGGCCTATTTCGACGGCTCGGGAACCCTGGTCGAAAAGTACAAGTTGCAGGGAGTGCCCACCGTCATCATTGCCGATAAACACGGCGTGATCCGTTTCCGCAATTTTGCCGTCCCGGATGTGACCGAAGCCAATTTTACCCAACTGATGGCGGATTGAACGAAGGAAGGGGGAGGATTACGGTTCGTCGGCCGCGTCGACCACGGTGTACGCCTTCTGCACCTCCTTGGGGATGGTGACCGGTCTGCCGGTTTCTTGATCGCAGAAGATGAACAGAGTCGAGGCGGCAGCCAGCACCACGCTGTCGGCCGGCCGGATGAACTTATACTTGCGCAGGGAGCGGATTTTATGGAAATCCGCGACCCAGGTCAGGATGACAATGGTGTCCCCGGCATAGGCCGAGTGGTGATATTCGATGGTGTGGGAGCGAATGATCCAGGTGCGGCCAAGGGCGAGATAGCGCTCCGGGGGCCAGCCCAGCTCGGCCGAATGGGCCATGGCCGCCTCTTGCATCCAGTGGACGTACTGGACATTGTTGACATGGCCATTGACGTCGATGGCCGCGGGCGGCACCACCAACGCCATCCTGCCGATGGCGCCCATTATTTGCCCTTGGCCGGAGGATCGAAGCCGGCGAGATTCCGCCCCGTAGCTGAGAACAGACGCTGCTGGGCAAGCTGATAGCCCGCCAAGGCCTGGGCCAGACGGCTGTAGGTCGTGATCAGATCGCGCTGGGCCTCGTTGAGCCGCACCAGGGAAGCCTCGCCCGCCTCGTACTCGTTTTTGGCCAGGTCGCGATTTTCCTCCACCAGCTTGACCGTCTCCCGCTGCAGACGAAGTTGCTCCTGCGCCGCGGCCAGGAGGGCGAGGTCCTGGCGGACTTCGGCGGCAACGCCGTTGCGCAGGCCCGCCAGGGTATACACCGCTTCCCGTTTGGCCTGTTCCGCCTCGATCAGCCGGGCCTTGTCGGCACCGCCGGCATAGAGATTCCAGCTCATATTCATGCCCACGGTGTTGCCAAAGTCATCATCGTTCAACCGCGCATCCCCCTCCCGAGCCCCTTCCACCGCTCCGGCGAGCTGCACCTTGGGATAAAAGGGCGCCTTGGCGGCACCGGTCGCGGCATCCGCCTGCTTGACCGCCATCTCCAATCGGCGGATGTCGGGCCGGGCCGCCAAGGCCTCCTTGATCAGGGCATCCGCACTTTCTTTCTGCTCAGCGATGGTCGTTTCCTTATCCAGCGATTCCAACCGGAGATGGGCCGGGAAGGCAGCCTCGGGCAAACCGAGCAGGGCCGCCAGCCCGTACCCCGCGGCCTCGAATTCCCGTTGCGACCGGATCAGGCTGGTGCGAGCCGAGTTGACCTGGACCTTGATATTGAGGACGTCGCCCCAGGGGCCGGCCCCAACCTTGAACCGGTTTTGGGCATCCTCCAACTGCCGGCTGTAGAAGGTCTCGTCGGCCCGATTGATATCGATGGTGGTCTGGGCCAACTGGGCGTTGAGAAAGGCCTCGGCCACCGAGGTCACCAGCAGACGGCGGCTGTCGAGCAACCCCGCGTCGGCCGCCTGCTCACCGTACCTCGCCTGCTGCTCCTTGAAATTGCGGGCAAATCCGTCAAACAACAGCCAGGTGGCCTGGAGGTTGGCGCTGTAATTTTCGGTGGTCTGGTCGGTGGCCATCCCGAACCGGGAATACAGGTTTTTAGTGGTCTGGAAGCTGTTGTCCGACAGTCGTTGCCGGGCACCGGCGCCGTTCGCATCAAGGCTCGGCCACCAGGTGGCTACCGCCTGGCGGACCCGTGCCCTGGCCTGCTCGATGCGCGCCTGGGCAGCCCCCATGTCGGGGTTGCCGGCCAGGGCGAGCGTTTGCGCGGTTTTGAGATCCAGCACCTTGATCTTGGCCAGATCAGGCACTCCCGGTTGTCCCTCCGCCGCATGCGCGGTGACGCCCAGACACCACAGCAACCCCACCAAGCTTACCACGATCCTTTTCATACCACCCACCCTCCGAGCAAACGACGTCGTATCGTCTCGTCGCGTTGTTTCTTTCCGTAGTGCTGTTCGCCTTTGTTGCCGGGCAGCCCACGAGCCTGCTTTTTCCGGGCAACCGGTCACGGCGCACCCCGGCCACTATAAACCAATTTCCGCCAGGGATTACACAAGAAAATCGAGGGTGAGACAAAAGACAAACAAAGGAGGGACGGCCGTTTCACAATCGTCGACGACACCAACGGGCAAGGGACGGCTAACTCACCCCCAGATAGGCCTGTTGCACCGATTCGTTACAGCGCAGGGCAGCGGCGGTATCGCTGAGCACCAGTTCACCGTTCTGGAGGACATAGCCCCGATCGGCGATGGCCAAGGCCATGAGGGCATTCTGCTCCACCAGGAGGATGGTGACGCCCCGGTCGTTGAGCATCTTGACGATGTCGAAGATCAACTCCACCAGCACCGGGGCCAACCCCATGGAGGGTTCGTCGAGCATGAGCAGGCGGGGATGCATCATCAGGCCGCGGGCAATGGCCAGCATCTGCTGCTCGCCGCCGGACAGGGTGCCGCCGTACTGGTCGAGCCGCTCCTTGAGCCGGGGAAAGAGGGTACAGCCGTACTCCATCCGCTCATCGACCACGGCGGGGGCGCGGACGGGAAAGGGCCCCATTTCCAGGTTCTCGCGCACGGTCAGCTTGGGAAAGATCCCCCGGCCTTCGGGGACATGGCCCAGGCCGGCTTGGACGATGGCGTGCGGTTCCAGCCGGGAGATATCGCGGCCGGCGAAGAGGATCTGCCCCCGGCTGGGGTGCAGCATGCCGGAGACGGTGCGCAGGGTGGTGGACTTGCCGGCGCCGTTGGAACCGATCAGGGTGACGATCTCCCCCTCCTCGACGGTCAGCGAGATCCCCTTCAGGGCATGGATATGGCCATAATGACTGTGGACGTCGGTCAGGGTCAGCAGGCTCATCGCCACCGCTCCTCGTGCTGCCCGGCCACGGCGCCGCGACCGAGGTAGGCCTCGATCACCCGCACGTCGGCCCGGATCTCCGCCGGGGTGCCCTCGGCGATCTTCTCGCCGTAGTCCATGACGCAGATGTGCTCGGAAATGTTCATCACCACCCGCATGTCGTGCTCGATGAGCAGAATGGTGATGCCCCGCTCGTCGCGGATGGTCCGGAAGAGCCGGGTCATCTCCTCGGTTTCCTGGGGATTCATGCCGGCGGCGGGCTCGTCGAGCAACAGGAGCAGGGGATCGGCGGCCAGGGCCCGGGCGATCTCCAGCCGCCGTTGGGCGCCGTAGGGCAGGGTGGGGGCCAGCTCGTTGCCCACGCCATGGAGGCCGACCGCGTGCATCAGCGCCACCGCCCGCTGCTCGGCCTCGCGCTCCTCCTGGCGGAAGGCGGGCAGCCGCAGCAGGGTCTGGAGCGGCGACTGTTTCAAGTGGACATGCATGCCGACCAGGATGTTCTCGATCACGGTCATCTCGCCGAAGAGGCGGATGTTCTGGAAAGTGCGGGCCAGGCCGCGGGCCGCGATCTGATCGGGCCGCAACCCCACCAGCGAGCGGCCGTTGAAGAGGATCTGCCCCTGATCGGGCCGGTAGAGGCCGGTGAGGGTGTTGAACAGGGTGGTCTTGCCGGCGCCGTTAGGCCCGATGATGCTGACGATCCGCCCGGCCTCCAAGCGGAAGTCGACCCGATTGACGGCAGTAAGGCCGCCGAAGGACTTGACGAGGTCGATGGTTTCGAGCAGGGCCATCATTCCCTCACTCCGCCGGCCGGTGGTCGTCCGTCAGCCGGCGCTGGCGCCGCTTGGCCGGGATCAGGCCGGAGGGACGAAAGATCATCATCACAATCAGGATCAGGCCGAAGAGCAGGCGCTGGTACTTGGCCGGGTCCAACTGGGTGGAGAGGTCCTTCCAGGCGAAATTGATCAACGGGATGACCGCGTCGCTCTGCCGTAATTCACTCAGGTAAAGCGAAAAACCCTGCAACACCTGGAGATTCAAGAGGGTGACCACCGCGGCCCCGAGGATCACGCCGGGGATGGAGCCGGAGCCGCCGAGGATGACCATGGCCAGCACGCCGATGGACTGCATGAAGGAGAAGGATTCCGGGCTGATGAAGGTCCGGCTGGCGGCGAGCAACACGCCCATGACCCCGGCGAAGGAGGCGCCGACGGCAAAAGCGGCCAGCTTCATCCGCACCAGGGGGATGCCCATGGCGATGGCCGCGGTTTCGTCCTCGCGCACCGCGGTCCAGGCCCGGCCGATCTTGGAATCGTCCAGCCGCCGGGTCACCAGGACGATAACCAGGATCACCAGGAGCGCCAACAGGTAAAAGAAGAGATTGTACATGTCGGCCGCGCTGACCCGGTGGCCGATCAGGGGCCCGAAAAGGGTGTTGAAGCCGTCGACCGCCCAGGCCGGCATGGTCGGCCGCTGGATCGGGGTGATCCCCTGGGGGCCGTTGGTGAAATTGAGCGGCTTGTCGAGGTTGTTGGCCAGGACCCGGATCACCTCGCCGAACCCCAGGGTGACGATGGCCAGGTAATCGCCCCGCAGCCGCAGCACCGGCAGGCCGAGCAGGATCCCGGTCAGGGCGGCGACGATGATCGCCAGCGCCAGAAAGAGATAGAAGGCATCACCGGGGAGCAGGAACGGTAAATTCGAGGGCTGGGTTCCGGGGGCAAAGGCAAGGGCAAAATACTGCTGCGAGCCGAAGAAGGCCCAGAGATAGGCCCCGACCGCGTAAAAGGCGACGTAGCCGAGATCCAAAAGGCCGGCGAAGCCGACCACGATATTGAGCCCCAGGGCCAGGGCGGCGAAAACGCTGATCTGGAAGATCACCTCCAGGTAGAAGATGTTGCGCACCCCGAGCACCGGGATGATCAACAGGGCCAGGACCACGCCGGTAACCAGTTTGAACCGCCGGTCCGCCTGGAGAACATAGAGGGACAACAGCGAGGAGATCAGGACCAGGAAGGCCAGGTTGGAGCGGGGAAAGACATAGACCAGCCCACTGCCCAGGGTGATGTGGGCCAGGATCAGCAGCCGGGGCCGCAGCCCTTTGTTGAGCGTCCGGAGCAGGAGGGTGGCGAGGGAATTCGGCATGGGGCGCCTTCAGGCCTTCTGCCCGACCTGCTGGCCCATCAGCCCCTGGGGCCGGAAGACGAGGACCAGGATCAGGATGGAGAAGGCGAAGATATCCTTGTATTCCGAGCCGGCGGCGCCCATGGTGAAGACACCCAGGTAGGAGCCGGCAAAGGTCTCGAGCATGCCGAGCACGATCCCGCCCAGAAGCGCCCCGGTGAGGTTGCCGATGCCGCCGAGCACCGCGGCGGTAAAGGCCTTGAGACCGGGGAAAAAGCCGACAAAGGGATCGATGCGGCTGAATTTCAGGGCATAGAGCACCCCGGCGGCGCCGCCGAGCAGACCGCCGACCAGAAAGGTCAGCGAGATAATGCGGTTGACGTTGATGCCCATCAGGCTGGCGGTCGCCCGATCCTGGGCCACGGCACGGATGGCCTTGCCGACCCGGGTGGCGTTGACCAGGTAGTTGAGCCCGACCAGCATGAGGACCGCGGCGGTGATGACGATGATCGATTTCACCGAGATGCCCAGAGCGAGACTGGTGTCGCCGAAGGCCAGACGGCCCAGGGACAGGCGGCGGTCGAAGTTGCCGAAGGTCGGCATGATCCGGTTGAACTGGCCGGTGGTCAGCCCCTCGACCAGCCGGATCAGGTCCTGGAGGAGGAAGGAGACACCGATGGCCGAAATGAGCGGCACCAGGCGGGACGCGCCCCTTAAGGGGCGGTAGGCGACCCGTTCCACCGCCATTGCCAGAGCGCCTGCCGCCGCCATGCCCATGACGATGGCCAGGACCAGGTAGGCGTAGGCCATGCCGATGGAGGCCCCGCGCAGGATACCGGCGGTGTCGAGGCCGATCAGGAGCTCGACGCCGACAAAGGCGCCGACCGCGAAGACCTCGCTGTGGGCGAAATTGATGAATTCGAGCACGCCGTAGACCATGGTGTAGCCCAGAGCGATGGCGGCGTAAACAAAGCCGATGGTCAGTCCGTCGATGACCACCTGGGGGAGATTGACCAGGGTGTAGGTGAGCAGGGTGACGTTGTAGCGATCATGGACATGCCAGCCGACATCGGTCCGGTCGAGGCAATACGCCGCAACCAGGACAAGGCCCGAGAGGACCGCCGCGCTCCCCAGGGAAAACAACAGCAGTTGGCCCACGGGACGGACCAGTTCGCGCAAGTTGCGGGCGGACAGGGAAACGTGCATTACCACTCCGGGCGGAAATAGTCCCGATGACGGAGCCATGCCGGAGTAGGGGCACGACGCGCCGTGCCCCTCCCGCTTCGTTCGTTGGAGCCGGCCAATTTGGTCCAAGCCATGCCGGTTATTTCGGAGGGGCGATGCTGAGGGTCTGGACTAGGACGTTTTCGTTCCACTTGGCCGAATCGGCCGACTTCACCTGGAGGATGAAGTACTGGGCCTGGGTGGGATCGCCGATCTCGTTGAAGGTGAAGGTGCCGGTGATGCCGGCGAAATCCTTGAGCTCGCGGATCCCCTTGACCACGGCTCCACGGTCCGGAACCGCATTGTTGTTCGCCTTGGCCGCATTTTCGATGGCCTTCAGGCAAACGGCCATGGCGTCATAGCCCTGGGCGGCAAAGGGCTGGGGAGCGGCATTGAACTTGGCGCTGAAATCCTTGATGAATTTGGCCGTGCCCGGGTAGACGGCGGCGGGTCCGGACACGGTGGAATAATAGGTCCCCTTGCCCCCGATCAGGGTCTGGTCGGCAATCTTGCTGGCGTCGGGGGAATCGAAGCCGTCGTCGCTCATGCAGATACCCTGGTAGCCGCGTTCCCGCGCCTGCCGAAACAGCACCGCCCCCTGGGGATAAATGCCGCCGAAATAGACCATGTCGGGATTGCCGACCACCACCGGCGTGAGCAGGGCGTCAAAGTTGGCCTTTTCCTCGGTGCCTTCAAAGCCGAGGATCTTCAGGCCCTTCTCTTCGGCCCGCTTCTTGAAAAATTCGGCGATCCCCTGGCCGTAGGCGGTCTTGTCATGGACGACGAAGACGGTCTTGACCCCCTGGCTGACGGCGAAGTCGGCCCCCACCACGCCCTGGACATCGTCGCGGCCGACAATGCGGTTGACCTCGGCATAGCCCCGGGTCGTCACCTTGGGATTGGTGGTTCCGGGGCTGACATTGGCCAGGCCGGAGGAATGGTACACCTCGGAGGAAGGGATATGGACGCCGGAGTTGAAGTGGGCCACCACCGCCAGGATGGCCGGATCGGAGACGATGCGCTTGGCATTGGCCACGCCGGTGTCGGGATTGGCCTGATCGTCGAAGGGGGCCAATTCCACGGTGATCCCCAGGTCGGCCAGGGGTTTGCCCAACTGTTCCAGTCCCAGTTCGGCGCCGCGTTTAATGTCCAGACCGATGGCCGACTGGTCGCCGGAGAGCGGCGACTGGGTGGCGATCTTGATCGCCTTGGCCGAATCGGCCGCGGCCGGATGGATCCACAGGGTCGCGATCATGCCGGCGGCAGCCAGCAACGAGAAAAAAGACGGCGTCGTTTTCGGCATTCTGTATCCTCCTTTGCATTGTGACGAACAGGGGGTGCGCCGCACCGGCGTCGGTCGCTCCTGCGGAACACCTAAGCGCGAGTCATACATGGCATACTTGCGCCAAAGATGCCATATTTTTGTTCGCGGCAACGGGGCGGTCCGTGCCGAGCTTTGCCCGAATTTCATGCGGTTGGCAAGGGGACGGTCCCACAGTGTCGCCATTGCTGCCCCTGATGTCCGGGCCGCCCGTGTTCCCCTTCGCCTTTGCATTCAAGGCAGCGGTCACTGGTTTGTGGGCACGCTGACACCGTGTCCACTTGGAATAACCAGCGGCAAGGGGCACGGCGCGCCGTGCCCCTCCTCTTTCATATCACAACAAGTTGAATGCCTTGGAATCAATACAGGCTCTGCTTCTGCAAAATCCGGACGGCGACGAGGTAGGCGGCGACCAGCACCACCACCCAGGTGATCGATAAGAAAACGGTCATGATGTGCTCCTCTTGGCAGGGAAAAGTCCCGGAAGGGGGCGTGCCCTCTTCCGGGGGTTGCGGGGATGCAAACAGGGTCTCAGTACGCGGCTCGGTCGCCGGTGTCCTCGATTTTGATCTTCTCGCGGTTCATCAACCGCCAGACGTAGGCGACATAGGCCAGGACAAAGGGAATGGCGATGGCGACATAGGTCATGATCTTGAGGGTATAGGGACTCGACGAGGCGTTGTAAATGGTCAGGCTCGACTGCAAGTCGACCTTGGAGGGATAAAAGGCGGTGTTGTTGTAGGCCGGCAGCAGCAGGACGGTCAATCCGATCAGGACCGTGCCGAGGCCGCCATACCAGATACCGCGGGTATCCGAAGTTTTGGCGGTTTTCCAGCCCCCGAAGAGCAGCAGGCCCAGACCAACGACCAACAGGCCGAGCAACCAGGGATTGGCCAGCAGGTTACGCAGATACTTGAAGCTGACGATCTCGATCGTGCCCTGGGCGTCGACGATGCCGTAGCCGCGCATGAACAGCAGGGAGCCGACGATCAGCAGGCAAAAGGGCAGGGACAACAGCAGGTTCTGCCAGCAGGCCTTACGCAACCGGGGCTCCATTTCCGGCGCCTCGCCCAGTTCCAGGCTGTTGATCAGGTACATGGCGCCGAGCGTCCGGGCGTTGAACACCAGAAAGACCCCCAGTGCGATGTTGAACAGCGAGGAGACCGAGGGGCTCAGCGCCGCTTCCAGGCCGCGGAGGGGATGGGTCCAGGTAACGAAATTGCTGTCGCTCAGCTGGAAGTTGGAGCCGGTGTAGAAGGTGCCCACTGCCGCGCCGATCAAGAGAATACCCACCGCACCGTTCAGGAAGAGGAAGCTCTCGTAGACCAGACTGCCGAAGAGGTTCCACGGTTTTTTGCGATATTCGTAGCCCACCGGCTGGAGGATGAAGGTGAACAGGATCAGGATCCACACCCAGTAGGCCCCGCCGAAGGAGGTGGCGTAGAACTTGGGAAACGAGGCGAACAGCGCGCCGCCGAACAGGACCAGGGTGGTGAAGGTGAGCTCCCATTTGCGGCCCAGGGAGTTGATCACCAGATCCTTTTCGGTGGGGGTCTTGGCCACCTGCCAGAGCAGGCTCTGCCCCCCCTGGACAAAGGTGAGGAAGAGGAACAGGGCGCCGACCACGGAACAGAGCAGCCACCACAGGTGTTGCAGGGTTTGGTAATCGAGTTGCTCTATCATGTCAGTTTTCCTCCGGTCCGATATTGATCTGTTTGACCATGATGCTGATCTCGGCGATGAGCAGCAGGGTGAAGAGGACAAGGAACATAAAAAAGGTGGCCTGCACCGTGCCCGTGGTCAGGTTGGTCCGGGCGATGGTCACCGGCAACAGCCCCTGAATGGACCAGGGCTGGCGGCCGACCTCGGCCACGATCCAGCCGGCCTGGGAGGCGATCATGCCCAGCAGGTAGGTGATGGTGCCCAGCCCCAGCAGCCATTTCTTCTCTGCCAGGGTTCCCTTCCAGGAAAAATAGAGATAGCCGATGAAGATCAAGGGGAAGAGCATGCCCAGGATCACCATGACATGGAAGGCGTTGAAGGTCAGGGCCACCGGCGGCACCGCCTCTTCCGGTTTGTTGAGGTAGCCGTAGCCGAGAAATTCCTTGTCGGCGTTGAAGGCGGCGAGCTGCACCTCGGCCGCGTTCTTGTCGCCGGCCTTCTTGGCCTGCTTGTAGGCGTCGAGACTGGCCACCGCCTTCTTGCCGCGCTCCATCTTCTGCGCCGCGCCCAGGACGTTGTGCTCGGCATTGCCGTAAACCAGATCCTTCATGCCGGGCACGAAGGAGCCGAAGGAACGGTTGGCCATCAGGGAGAGGACGCCGGGGATGTGGAGATGGAAACCGATGAAAGGCTCCTGGGTGTCGTAGACCTTCTTTTCCTGGTTGATCAGGCCAAAGGCCACCAGGCCGGCATGCTTCTGGCCCTCATAGAGCCCCTCGAAGGCCGCCAGCTTCATCGGCTGCACCTGGGCGATCTCATAGGCCGATTCGTCGCCGTTGAAAATGGTGAAGAGCGAGGCGAGAACCCCGAGGGAGGCGGCCACCACGATGGAGCGCTTGGCCATGAGCACATGACGGCCGCGGAGCAGATACCATGACGAGATCGAGATGACGAAGAACGCCGCCATCAGCATGGAGGAGCTGGTGGCATGGGTGAATTTGTTGATCGCGTAGGGCGAGAAGGCGACCTCGAAGAAGTTCTGCATCTCGAAGCGGGCGGTATCGGGATTGAAGGCCTGGCCCACCGGGTACTGCATCCAGGCGTTGGCCACCAGGATCCACACCGCCGACAGGTTGGAGCCCACCGCCACCATCCAGGTGGAGAAAAGATGGAATCCCTTGGATACCCGGTTCCAGCCGAAGAACATCACCGCGAAGAAGGTGGCCTCGAGGAAGAAGGCGACGATGCCTTCCACCGCCAGGGGGGCGCCGAAGATGTCGCCCACCATCCAGGAATAATTCGACCAGTTGGTGCCGAACTCGAACTCCATGATGATGCCGGTGGCCACGCCGATGGCGAAGTTGATGCCGAACAGCTTCATCCAGAACTTGGTCAGCCGCTTCCACTCCTCGCTGCCGGTGCGCACGTAGATGGTGTGGTAGAAGGCGATGATCCAGGTAATTCCCAGGGTGAGCGGCACAAACAGCCAGTGATACATGGCGGTCAGGGCGAATTGCGCCCGGGCCCAGTTGACCATGCCAAGGTCCAAGTTTTCAATCATAGTCATTCTCCTTTGACGGGTTGGGTATAGTCGGGGGCGGATTGCGTCAACTGCTCGATCACATAATCGGCCCGTTGGGTATCGCTGGTGAACTTCGTAGCCAAGAAATCAGGAAAGAAGAAAAATTTCAAGACCGCAAAGAGGATGAACAGTTTGAGGAAGATGATTTTCCACAGGGTGCGGCCCACGGTCATCTGGCGAAAGCCGTCGCGATAGAAGCGATAGATCCGGGTCACCAGCCACGGACGCGGGGTGGCGGGCGCGGTCATTGCAGTTCGTTCCGGGAGGAGGTGGTCGGGTCGAGCCCTTCCGGCTCCAGCAGCACCTTGAGCGAGGAAGGCAAGCAGGAGGTGTCGGCGAGCAGTTGCTCGAAGCTGACCTGGCGCAGGCTGGCGCGCAACTGGTCGCGGGCGTCCTGCCAGACGCGATGCACGGCGCAGTGATAGCTGGCCTTGCACCCGTCCGGGCGGGCGATGCAATCGTTCAAGTGGATTTCGCCGATCATGGTTTCCACCACCTCGAGCAGGCTGATGGCGGCCGGATGCTTGCGGAGGACAAATCCGCCCCGCGCCCCCTGGCGGATCTCGATCAGGCCGGCCTTGGCCAGATCCTGGGCGATCTTGGCGAGGAAATGGGCGGGGATGTCCGCCTGTTGGGCAACCTCCTGGCGACTGACCAGGACGCCCTGCCCCTGTCGCGACAGGTAGAGCACACAGCGGATGGCGTATTCGGCGGCACGGGTCAAGCGCATGGTCCGGACCTTAGAGCCTGTTCCCCAATAACCTGAACATCTTGCATCTCCGAATCGGGTCAGCTTTGGCTGCGGCTACGCCACAACCAAAGCCAACCCGGATCGAGCGCAATTTTGTCCGGTTTACTGCGAACAGACCCTTAAAGAGATAAATAAGATCAATTTTGTCCCAGATACCTGATCCGACCGGTGCTGTCAACCAAAATTGATGGCTCGCAAAAACCCGGAAACCGAAAGGTCACGCATCACCAAAACAGATGTTGCGGAGCACGGAACGTCGTTCTCGCGGTTGTAGAACGACAAATTCCGGGGATTGACGCGGACGATGCGGAATCGGCGGCCGCTTGTCCGCCGATGGTGTCAGGCCGCGGAACTCAGGCCGAGCGCTTTCCGGTGGCGCTCGCGAAACCTGCCTATCTCCACCATGTCGAGGAGATAGGCGTCCGAGCGGTCGAGGTAAAAAGAGAGGGCCTTGGCAAAATTCCGCCCCACCATGCCGTCGACAAAGACCTGGCTGATCTCCCGCTGTCGTTTGAGGACAAGCTGCGAACGGTAGAAGATCAGCCACTCCTCGGTGGACATGGTGACGACGATCTGCTCCAGGGCCTTGCGAGCCCTGGGCTGATACATCCAGATGTACATCAGGTCCAGTCCATTGACGATGAACACCTTTTCCAGATCCTGGGCCTCCTCGCGGATGGCGGCGATCAGGGCCTTGGGCGACTGGAGCAGGTCCAGGACATCCTCTTCCGGAAACAACACGTCCAGGCGGGCATAGGCCGTAAACATCTGGGACAGCTTCTCCCGGTAATCGGCCAGGCGGATGCGGACGTTGTTCTGCCGGTCGGCCAGCCCTTCGATCACCGCGGCCACGCAGTCCGAGGCCAGCTTGGAGATCACCGCCGCCCATTTCTGCAGCCCCTCCTCCACCCCCGGCACCATGGCCAGATGCAGCACCGAGGCCAGGCCGTCGTTAAAGAGAATGGCCAGGGGGATGGAGAGGATGGACCGGAAGAAGTTGCCGATGACCGCGCTGCGGGGCAGGCCACGCAGGGCATTGTGGGTGGAGATGTAGATGCCGTTTGCCAGGGCCATGGCCGAATAGAGCGCCAGGGGGCTGGTCGCGGTGGTGATGCCCAACTGCTGCTGCAAGAGCAGGGTCTTGACCAGGTAATCGAGCAGGGGCACGGAAAAGCCGGTGAAAAACAGGGAATCGGCGATCCGGCTCCAACTCACCAGGGAATTCCACGGCAACAGCGGCGAGCGTTGCAGGCCGCCGCCGCCGAGAATCGACTGGATGAGGTTGCGCACCCCGGTGATCCCGAACCAAATGAAAGCCCCGAGATAGGCCAGCACCCACCAGTCCTTGGTCAGGGCAAAGGTAAGAAAGGCGGGCACGAAACCGGCGGCGATCTTGAGGATGTTGGCCAGATGGATGTTGAGATAGCGGAAAGGGTGCCTGACCTTGCCGTCGGGCCGCTTCAACGCCGGATGAATATCAACCGCAGGCACGCGCCGGACGCCTCCCAGGGTGGCGACATTGCCATCGAGACCGGGGTGGACCTCGAACCGGTCCAGGCTCCAATCGCTCCACCGGGCCTCACCGTTGCGGCGCTCCCCCTGCAACAGGCGGAAAACTCGCTGCGACCAGGGAACGACCAGGGGGTCGCGGCCGCGGAGATGGTGATGCTGGATCATCCGGGCGCTGACCGGGATGAGCTTGCGCTGCTCCCCCCGATGCTCGCGCATGACCTGACGCAAGGCCCGCGGCGGCAGGGTGTCCAGCACCACCAGGCCCATGCCGTGTTGGAGTTGCGATTGGCCGGTGGAACCGGAGCCGATGCGGGAACCGAGATAGCGTTTGTTGTAATGGTTGTGGAACGATTCGATACCCTGCAGGATATCGAGGAGGTCGTCCTTGCGGCTGTTCATCTCCGCCAGTTCGGCCTCGATGTTGGCCAAGGTTGCGGGGGGACCCGGCTGGACGCGTTCCTTCTCGTATCGTTGCGCCATGACCAGGCGAGTCCGTTCGAAATCCCAGATGATGGCCCTAATCGCCCGCTTCAGGGCGATGACGTTATCCTCGTTCAAGGCCTTCTGCAGAACGTTGATCAACTGGTAATTCCGCGCCGGGCTGCTGATGTCCACCGCCTCGCCGGCAAAGCCACTGCCCTTGACCGAGGCCAGCGCGGTCATGCCGTGGGCCGAATCCTTGAGGTTGAAGGCCTCGATATGGGTGATCCGGCCCTGGCAGATGTAGAGCAGTTCCAGGGTATCCTGGATCGACAGGTTGCTCAGGTTGAGGGTAAAGCGCGAACCGGAGTGCATGGAGGCCAGGCGGCCCAGCAGGTCGGGCGGCGCCAGGTGCATCAGCGGCGGCTGCCCCTCGTCGTGGGGCACGGTGGGGTCGTGCAGGCCGGGATTGCGCACGGGTTGCAGGAACCGGTTGATGATGCTCTCCAGATCCAGCTTTTCCATCTTGTGGGCGCACCCTTGCAGCAACTCTTCCCGCTTTTCCCGATGCTCCAGCTCGGTGTCGTGAATCCGTCGCACCTCCGCATCGAGCAGGGCATGGTAGCGGTTCTGGATAAATTTGGCCAGATGGAGCAGCGACGGTTGGCCGGCGCCGACAAAGCGCAGGAACTGTTCCCGCTCCAGGGGGGGGCTCTCCAAGACCAATTCCCGGTTCAAGACCGGGCGGTGGCTGTGGTTGAACTCGTCGAACACGTCAAGGACATACCGCTGCTGATACAGGGAGACCTGCCGTCCCTGGGCCAGCATCTCCTGCACCGCCTCCTCTTGGAGGAACTGCAACAGGCTGTGCGTGTCGAAAAATCCCTCCAGTTCCCAGACGAGACGGATGAACTTGTTGCGGAAACGCGACGAGAATTCGATGCCGATGCGGACATGGATGTCGAGGATGGAGCCGGCCTCAAGCAACTCTTCCACCACCTCCTGCTCGACATGGTTGTAATAGACCACGGTCAGCTTGCGGATGCCCTTGATCCAGGCATCCATCAGCAGGTGGGTGGGCGACTTCCTCCCCTTGGTGTTGGCATCGTGGACATGGTCGTCGAAGGCGAACTGGTTCCATTCCTCGGGCATCTCCAGGAGATGGTACTTGGCCAGTTCCTTGCGCACCAACAGCGGCTTGCCGGTGTAGACCATGCGGAAATCGTGCGCCAGTTCCAGTTGCCGCAGCTCGTTGCCCCCATGGCGGACCAGTTCCTTCATGATCTGCATCAGCACCCGGGCGGTGTTCTTATGGTAAAAGGAGGTGGAGGTGCGAAAGACCTCGTCGCGCAGGCTGCGCAGGGCGACGATGCGGTCATGGGCCTTGCCGGCCTCCAGCGACCCCAGGAGACTGACGATGGCGTAGGCGATCCGCAACCCGCTGGAGGCGGCCATCTCCTTGATGCCGTGGGGGTGCATGTAGGGTGTCATCAGCGAACTCACCGACTGTGGCCGGGCTCCCCCCCGTTTGAGGACGTCGTTGACGATGCTGAGCAGCTTGTAATCGTTGGCGTCGAAAAACAGCCGTGACGGCTTGTGCTTCATGGGCAAACGTTCCTCACCGGGAGGGTTGGGCCGCCGAGCCGGATCGTTCGGCGAGCAGGTAGCGCAGGATGTTGTCGCCGGAAACCGGCCGGGAAAAATAGTAGCCCTGGGCCTCGTGGCAGCCCATGGCACCGAGTCGGAGGAGTTGTTCCTCGGTTTCCACCCCTTCGGCCACGACATTGAGGCGCATCTGTTGGCTGATGGCGATGATGGTGGCGACGATGCCGCTGTTGGCCTGCAAGTCGTCGATGAACTGCTTGTCGATCTTGAGGGTGCTCACCGGCATCTTGTGGAGCGAGCCCAGCGAGGAGTAGCCGGTGCCGAAATCGTCGATGGAGAAGAGGATCCCCAATTCCCGGAGGCAATGCATGATCCGCAGGGTGTACTCGACATCTTTCATCGCCGTGGTTTCGGTGATTTCAAATTCCATGAACCGGGGCTCCACATCGTAGCGGCCGAGCAGGTCCTCGACGATGTCGACGAAATCGAGGTTGTGGAACTGACGCGGCGAGATGTTGACGCTGACCGGCACCGCCACCCCCTCCTTTTTCATGACCGCGTGGAAGGCACAAGTCTCTTGCAGCACAAAGAGGCAGAGCTCGTCGATCAGGCTCGAGTCCTCGGCGATCGGAATGAAGGCGGCCGGGCTGATGAACTTGCCGCCCCGCGCCCACCGGATCAGCGCTTCCAGGGAAGAAGTTTTCCGGGAACCGATGTGGACCTTGGGCTGGTAATGGACGACGAATTCCCGGTTGAGCAGGCCGTAGCGGATGCCGTTCTCGATGTGCAATTTTTCATAGAGCTCCGAATGCATCTCCTGGCTGAACAGCACATGCCTGTTTTTCCCTTCCCGTTTGGCCTTGTGCATGGCCATGTCGGCGCTCCTGATCAAGTCCAGGGAATTGTCGCCGTCTTCCGGATAGACCGAGATGCCGATGCTGGCGCTGACATAGATCTTTTTGAAATCGAGCAGGAACGGTTTTTTCAGCACCGCCTGAATCCGGCCGGCGGCCAGGTAGATCAGCGATTCATTGTCGATCCGGTCCAGCAGCAGGATGAATTCGTCGCCCCCGATCCGGCACAGCAGGTCGTTGCCGGTCAGCACCGAGGACAGACGCCGACTGACCTGGACCAGCAGGTCGTCGCCCTGGCGATGACCAAAGACATCGTTGATATTCTTGAAATTATCCAGATCGACATAAAGCAGCGCCATCTTGGCCCCTTGGCTGTCGCCCCTGGTGATTCTCTTGGCCAAGGCAGACTCCAGCGAAAACCGATTGGGCAGCCGGGTCAGGAGATCGTGATAGGCCAGGAAGGCAACCTGTTTCTCCCGTCGCTTCAGCTCGCCGATTTCATAGAAGGTGGCGAAATAATACTCGATTTCCCGCTGGTCGTTGCGGAGGCCGTTGATCGTCAGCCATTGCGGGTACACGGTGCCGTCTTTCTTCCGGTTCCAGACCTCGCCCTCCCAGACGCCTTTTTCCCGGAGAAGTCCCCACATTTGCTCATAGAACAAGGCATCATGCCGATCGGACCTGAGCAGCCGCGGATTCCGGCCGACGGCCTCGGCCTGATCGTAACCGGTGATGGCGGTAAAGGCCTCGTTGACCGCCAGGATCCGGCTGGAGGCATCGGTGATCATCATGCCCTCGGAGGCGCTGTCAAAAATCTTCTTGTAGATCCGGAGAAAGGTTTCCGCGCTCTTTCTGCGCTGGACCTCGGCGGCCAGTTTTTCGTCGGCAGCCCGTTCTTTTTTACCGAACTTCTCGAATTTCTCGATCAGCAAGGCGGTTTCGCAGCGTCCTTCGCCCTTTTTCTTCCGATCGGGGTCTTCCAGTTGCCGGACCAACCGTTGCAGGGGCGCGGCGAGCAGACGGCTCAGGACCAGCGCCGCACCCACGGCGAGGATTGCCCCGACCGGCATCGCGACCAGGGCGATGGTCCGCATGCCGCCCAGCCCGGCATAGATCCCGGTCACCTCGGTGGCCTGGCCGACGACCGGAGGACAACGGACCAGGATCACATAGAAAAGAACGGCGAAACCCGTGAACAGGGGTCCGAGCAGAAACACCATGGTGCCGAGAAATATCTTTTTCCCCAGCGGCCATTGTCGAATATCGGCCAGGTTACATATTCTTCTCGCAAGGCCCATGATGCATTTATGCCGTCATAATGAAAAACTTCGTTTTGAACGGGAGCGATTGCTGCTCCATACCGATTTTGTTCGCGGGCATGGCCCGCTCCTTGCGCGCAGGCGCGACATGAGGTCGGTAGGAGCGGGCCATGCCCGCGATGTGCATTTCGAATGGTTGCATCCGCTTGAAACGAAGGCCCCGCAACCGTTCATTTTGCAACAGGCCCAGCAGACAAAAAATGTCCGGCCTTAGCCTAGTGTATCGCACCCGGCCCCGGGGACAAAACACTTTTCCCCAAAGACCGTCCCCGGGCAACCCGTTGAAATCAGAACCGTTGCCGGCCATGCCCCCCGCGACATGGTGGGGAGCCGTTCTTGCCGCTGCCAGGGTCGACGAGAACCGGGGTACATTGTGTTGACAGAATGGCCGTCCTCCACTATCCATGAATATGATCGTCGCGAGTTTTCCGGCCATTACCGGCTCCGGTGGGAATGAGGTCGAAAGGGGGAAACGTATGGATTATCGGTTGCCTGGACTGCTGCTGACCGGGGCCTCGGGTTTTGTCGGCCGGAACTTCATCAAGGCGGCGGCGGACAATTTCCGCCTCTTCTGCGTGGGCCGGCGCTCCATGGAAGAGGCCGGGGTGCAGGCTCACCGCAACCTGCGCTGGACGCAGGTCGATATCGGTGACTGGCCCAATCTCAGTGATCTCATCCAGCGGATCAAAGATCACGGCGGGGTCGATTATGTCCTCCATCTGGCCGGCTACTACGATTTCACCAACCGGGACCACCCCAGCTACACCCGCACCAATGTCGAGGGCACCAAAAACGTCCTGGAACTGGCACGGCATCTGGAGATCAAACGGTTCATCTTTGCCAGCTCCCAAGCAGCCTGTTCCTTCGACGCCATTGTCAACGAAGAGAGCCCCCCCGATGCCGAGTTGCCCTATGCCCGCAGCAAGCGGGCCGGCGAGGAGATGATCCGGACCTATTCCCAATGGTTTCCCTGCGCCATCGCCAGGATCGCGGCGGTGTTCAGCGACTGGTGCGAGTATCCGCCCCTCTATACCCTGCTCAACAACTGGCTCTCCGGCAAGCTGCTCGACTCACGGATCCTGGCCGGGCACGGTCAATCCGCCATCCCCTATATCCACGTCCACGAACTGGTGCAGTTTTTCCTCAAGGTCATCGACAAGAGCGACGAACTCGAACCGCTCATCGTACTCAACGCCGGCCCGGACGGCGCCACCTCCCATCTGGAGCTGTTTCGAATCGCCACCCAATACTATTACTCCAAACCCCACAAACCGGTTTTTGTCGACCGCCGGCTGCTCGTCCCCATGATCCTGGCTCGCCGGCTGCTCAGCCGGTTGCAGGGCAAGGACGCCTTCGAACAGCTCTGGATGCTGGATTATGTCGACCGGCAACTGGTGGCGGAGAGTTCCCGCACCCGCAACATCCTCGGCTGGGAGCCCAATCCGCGGAAAACGATCACCCGGCGACTGGTTTTTCTGATCGAGAACATGCAGCGCAATCCCGAACTCTGGCAGACCTGGAACGAGGCCATGCTCCGCAAGGCCCGCGATCGGCCCTACCTGGTGCTCCACCAGATGCTCGGCGACACCCTGGAGCAAATGCGCGATCGGGCTATCGAGGAAATCACGGCGCAGTTGCTGGACACCGAGCAGCAGGTCAATTACCCCAACGTCTCCCTGTTCCTGAACAACATGGACCGGCAGGTGGTCCATGCCTACCTGCGGCTGCTCTACCAGCTCATGGTGACGGTCATTCGCACCAGGAACCGACCGATGATGCGGCAGTACGCCCTGATCATCGCCTTGCAGCCCATGGAAGCCGGATTCAGCAAAATTGTCGAGAGCCATTGCCTCTATTTCATCGGCGAATTTCTGATCTACCGGTTGCGGTCGCTGCCGGAGCTGCGGCAGCAGACTCCTCGAGCCGAAGAATACATCCCGGTGGCCATTCACATGGCCATCGACCAGATCGAGGATCAGGCCGAACTGTCGCGAATGCAGAATCCCCGGGCCCTGGAGGAACTGGCCCAACGGCCGCCGCCCGAGGAAAGCGGGCCGCTGGAGGAGGTCGTCAGTCAGCTGGAGGAACTCTGCAACGAGGCCACGTCCGGACAATCCTGGACCAGCCCCCTCTATCTGACCTGGACCGCCGACCGCTACACCTCCTTTTCCTGATCCCGGTTTGCGCTCACAATCCTGTTCGCGGGCATGGCCCGCTCCTACCCCGCATGGACAACCCAGGGAGCAAGGAGCGGGCCATGCCCGCGATATGCCTCTTGAAGTTTCGCCCACAGGGGTGGGCTCCCACACCCTCTTGCCTTGCCCCTCGGACCGTAGGAGCCCGGCCCTCCGGGCGAAACTTCACCTGAAACCATCCGTTCCGTCATCCCGGCGCTGGCCTTACCCTTCCGGGCCGGAGACGATGAGCAGCCGGAGATCCCGCGCAGGGGTAAAGGCCGTTTTCTCCACCGCAAAGGTGGTGGGGCCGGTCTTGCGGAGGCCGTCGATGCACAGCGACAGGATGTTGCCCGGCCTGCCCTTGTCGATGGTCAGGCGGAAAGTGCCGATGGGGCCGTGCCAGGTGGTGGCCGTGGTCAGGACATAGTCGAGCTGGAAGGCGGTTCCCGCCGCCACCCCTTGGGGACGGGGCCGCAGGAGTCTGGCCAGGGCTTTCCGGGTGGGGGCATCGATACAGTAGGTGTCGATCAGTTCCCGCTGGTATTCGTCGGGGTGTTGGTTCTTTTCCGGCCAGAGGAAGAGACCGCCGGGCGGCGCCGGGGTGTAGCGGTGCTCGATCCGGACCTCCTTGCCCGGCGGAAAGGTCTGCGGCCAATGGTAGCGCACGATGATCGACCACAGGGGGACCGGAGGCCCGTCCGGATAGAACTCGGCGAGGCCCTTGGCGCGCAGCCGCTCCTGTGCCGGTGGCGGCAGACTTGCCAACACGGCGGCGACCTTGGCCGCGTCCAGGGAGAGGGGGATCGCCAGCTCCTCGAGCAATCCGGTCACCTCCTCGCCCGGCGTCTCGTAGGGGGCGGCGAGGGCGCGGCGTTCGTCGACGGGCGGCTCCAGGACCGCGATCCGTTCGCTCTGCACCGTAAGCGGCCGGCCGTCGACGCTGGCGGTGAAGCGGAGGAAGTTCTCCCGGTCGAGCTGTTCCCTGGGGAGGGCGAACATCAGGTCGTCGGCCAGCTCGGCCAGGGAAATAGGCGGCAGGGGAAAGATGATCTCGCCGGACACCGGTTCCGGACCGTCATTGCGGAAGAGGTATCGAACCCGGATTTCTTGCAGGCTGAGAAAGAGATCCTCCGACACCATCCGCACCTTGTCGCTCTGCCGAAACTGCAAGCCCGTGGCGGTCAGGCCGCCGAAGCCGTCGTTGGCGCGCCCGGCCGCGGGAGCCAGCAGCATTGCCAACAGCAGCAGTATTCCGAGCCGCATCACGCTCTCCTTCCGGGGTCGAGGCCATTATCCAGCCGCAGCCGACAATCCAGGGCCAGCAGGCCGCCCTGGCCGCCACCAGCGAGCAGGCGCACCGGGTTGACATCCAACTCGACGATCTGCGGGAACTCGGTCAACAGCCAGGTCACCTGGAGGATGGCCCGGACAAAGGGCGCCGGGTCGACCGGTTCCCGGCCCCGCATCCCGGCAAAGATCGCCGCCGCCCGCAACCGCCCGATCTTGGTCTCGATTTCGGCCAGCGACGACGGGCAGAGCACCCGCTCCACATCCTGGAAGAGCTCGACATGGACGCCGCCGAACCCGAACACCGCCACCGGCCCGAAGGCGGGGTCGCGGAGGCCGCCGATGAACAGGTCGTGGCCTGCCGGGGCCATGGCCGTCACCCGGACGCCGTCGAACCGGGCTCCCGGCCGGTAACGCTCCAGATTCGCCCGGATGCGCTCAAAGCCCTGCCTCGCCTCCTCGACCGAACCGATCCCGGTCAGCACCCCGCCGACCTCGGTTTTGTGCACCGCCTCCGGCGACGCCACCTTGAGCACCACCGGCCAACCGATTTGCTCCGCCAGTTCCCCCGCCTGTACCGCGCTCCGGGCCATCCCTGAAGACGGGCTCTTGATGCCGCAGCAGCCGAGCAATTCCAACCCCTCCTCGCCGACGACCCCGCTATGTCGCTCCAGCCAGCGCCGCGCCGCCTCGGGCCGGAACTCGCCGCTCGCCGGGTCCGGCCGCATGGGGCCGGCCGCTTTTTGGGCATGAAAGCGCATCTGGCGGTGCAGGGCGGCAATCGCCTCCTCCGGCCCGTCGAAGATGGGAATCGGCGCCTGGGCCTTGATACTGGCCACCGCGGCGCCGTCGCCGTACAACGCCAAGGCCAGCGGCTTGGCCGAGGACCGGACGACCCCGGCCGTTTCCAGGGTGATGTCGGTGCTGAACATGGCGGAGAACACGTCCTGACCGCCCGCCGGCATCCGCGGCCATTGGCTGACGAAAATGGCGCCGTCGACCTGGTCGCTCCCGAGCACGTGGCTGAAAATCGTGGGATATTTGTCGATCCGGTACAGATCCCCCATGTCGAGGGGATTCTGGAGGTTGATGATACCGGCATTGGCCAGGCCCGCCAGTTCCTGGTAAAAGGCCGGCCCCGGATCGGCAAAGGCAAACCCCTGACGTTCGCAGAGATCGGCCATGGCCACCCCCAGCCCGCCGGCCGGGCTCATGGCCATGATCCGGTTGCCGCGCATGGGCGGCAGGTCAAAGGCCTTGGCCGTGGTGATGAAGTCGCGGAGATGATCGATGCGGATGATCCCGGCCCGAGCCAGGGCCGCGTCGAGGATGGCGTCGTCGGTGCTGAGGGAGGCGGTATGGCTCATGGCCGCCCGGCCGCCGGCCCCGGTGGTGTTGGCCTTGTAGACGATCACCGGCTTGTCGATCCGGCCGGCCAGCTCGATCAGCCGCCGGCCGTTGCCGACGCTCTCCAGGTAGAGGCCGATCACCCTGGTGTCCGGGTCCGTGGCCAGAAAGTCGAGCAGATCGCACTCGTCGAGGTCGAGCTTGTTGCCGATGCTGGCGAATTTGGCCAGCCCTACCTGCTCGGATTCGAGCAGGTTCCAGAGAAAGAGCCCCAGGCCGCCGCTCTGGGTGATCAGGGAGAAGCCGCCCCGCCGCACCGGGAAGGAAGGGACAAAGGGCAGGCAGAGGCCGCTGTGGGTGTCGGCCAGGGCCAGACCGTTGGGGCCGACGAAGCGGATCCCGTGTTGCCGGGCCACTGCCAGCAGGCGGGCCGCCAGGTCGCGGCCCTCTGCGCTCGACTCGTTGAAACCGCCGGCCTGGACCGCCAGTTGCCGGATGCCGGCCCGGCCGCAGTCCGCCACTGCCTCGGGGACGTAGCGAGCCGGGATCAATAGCACCGCCAGGTCCGGGACCACCGGCAGCTCGGCGGCGCTGCGGTACATCCGCACCCCGCCGACATCGGTTTCGGCGGTCGCCGGGTTGATGCCGAAGATCCGGCCGCGAAATCCCCAGCGCAGACAATTGTCGACAATGATCCGGGGGGTGTTGCGGGGGTTGGAGGAGAGGCCGTACACGGCCAGGGACGCAGGGGCGAAGAATTCTTGCATGGCGATATGGGATCGGCTTTTTTTATTCTTATCGTGCAGTTGGCTGACGGGCCTACTGTAGCAGAAAACCGCCCGGAAAGGAAAGAGCGAAAAAAGATCGGAAAATCAGCGTTGCAGGGGAATGGTTGGTTGTGTACGTTCTTTCGATAGATTTTTCGCTTGGCCGTTCTCCGGTATCGGTAATGGGTGACGAGAAAGTTGGAAGCAAGGCCAGAAAAACGGTCGAGCGCTGAAAAAATAGGGACAAAAAATAGAGACAGCGACTGTTTAATTGCAGACACTCAGGAAAGCTTATAAATTACGATGCGTTCCAACGCTCAGTGTTGGAACGCATCGTAATTCATTCAATTTGAAAGGTGTTGAGATATGAAGAAAATTGTTCTGGTTCTGTTAATTGCAATGGCAGTGACGAGCTGTGCATCTTCCGGTATCGTGAAAATCAGTGAAAACGAAATGTATATTACTGAAGCAAGCAATTGGGGGATTAGCCACGGCACGCTAAGAATGAACGCTTTGAAGAAAGCCAAAGAGTCTTGCGGCGAAAAAGATATCAAAATCATAAGCGATGAAATGGGCGGTGTAACCGGATGGTCGGCAACAACTGTCAACATAAGGTTTCGGTGCGAATAAAGAGTTTTGATCGTTCCCACGCTCCAGCGTTGCAACAAAGCCTGGGACGCTCCCGCGTCCGTAGGGCGAGACGCCAGAGCGTCGCTTGATCGGTCCACGCTGGAGTGTGGGAACCATCGTAAGCAAGGCCAGAAAAACGGTCGAGCGCTGGCTGGAAGAAGAAACGTTCGAATAATAACATAGGTGTGCTATAGGGAGGTATATGCGTAAAGCGATCTCAATCGTAATCCTCATGTCCTGTTTCGTTGGCAATGCCTTCGCAGAAGGCAAAGAAGGTTTAGCCAAGTACCAACTCAAAGTCGATAGACTCGGCCCCGTATCTGTCGGGATCACGCCGAGTGAGGCCCACACCAGACTTGGCATGCGCATTGAACCCGAGACGCCTGGAAATGAGGATGAGGGTTGTTACTACGTCTCTCCGATAGGTTACACGGAAGACATTAGGTTTATGGTTGAGGATGGCCACATTACGAGGATCGACATCATCTCCCGCAAAATAGCTTCATCAGGAGGAATTCGTGCAGGAGACACCGAGAGGGCGGTGAAGAAGGCTTTCTCCGGTATAGTGAAAGAGGAGCCCCACCCTTACCTTGAGGAAGACGGCAAATATCTTATTGTTGAGACAAAACCTGGTTATGGCTTCATCTTCGAGACAATGCAGGGCAAAATAACCACCTTCAGGTCAGGCAGACTCTCATCAGTGCGTTACATTGAAGGATGTTTGTAGAGAAAAATAGTGGAAAAACAGGGACAGCGACTGTTTAATTGCAGGCATTTGATCGTTCCAACGCTCCAGCGTTGGAACGCAAGCCTGGGACGTTGGAGCGGACACTGGTCATAGAAGGAGGCAAAATTGAGACATATTGGCAACGTATTCATGGCTATCTGCATGGCACTATTTGTAGCTAGCTGTGCAAATCCCCTGAATCAAGCAACATCTGATCGGTACGGCGATGAATGCTCTCAGGCTGAGAGCAGTAGGCGATTAGATATAGCAGAGCAAGCCTGCTATCGTGCATTAGTTAACGTTGACTCGGGAAATCTCGAGCTAGATCAAAAATCGCAAAGACTTTATAACTTAGCACGTATCAAGCGCCAGCTTGCAAAATTCGCCGAGGCAGAGGATCTGCTCAAGCAATCTCTTGTCATAGAAGAGAAGATGTCGCCTCCATCGAACGAACGAATTGGGCGACGACTTGTAGAATTGTCAGTTAATCTTGCAGCTCAAGATAAATGGAAGGAAGGTGTTCAATATCTGGACAGAGTTCTGCCTATTGCCCAGCAGTATTCAGGGCAAGAACGAACTTTCTTGTCTTTGGTATTTTCTAACTACGGAAAGGAATTCAGAAAGAACAATCTGGCAGAATTGGCCGTTCGTTATGAATCAGCGTCTGCCGCTTTGAGATAAGAAGTGTAACAATAGAAACTAAATAGAAAAATAGCAGGAAATACAGGGACGTGCGAAATACAGGGACGCTTTATCTATTTGAGGGGAATTCGCTATCGTGTCACGTATGCTTTTTGTCATATTTGCTTACTTGATCTTCTGCGGTGCGCAAGCGCAAGCAGATGAAAGCGTCTGTTATGGTGCTACAGATAAGGGCTGGCTAGAAAATGGAGTACAACTTCCATCAGAGAGCAAGAATTTCCAGGCATATAGCTCGCTGGGCTGTCTTCTGGGGAGAACCTACGTGCACAGCAAAGTGCGAGACATCGTTGTTTTTGCCTACAGGTCTCTTGAGGAGAGTGCGCCCGAGAAGATCTTTGTCTATGGGGAAACAGGCTGGTCTTCAGGTGGAAGAATCAGACCCCATAAGACACACCAAAATGGTTTATCGGTGGACTTCATGGTCCCCATCACTGACAAGGAAGGCAAATCGGTTCCACTGCCATGCAGCATGTTCAATAAGGTCGGCTACAATATCGAGTTCGATTCCTCCGGAAGATATGGAGAATACAAGATAGATTTCGAGGCAATGGCGGAGCATCTCTACCAGATCCACAGGGCTGCTACAGAGCAAGGGGTGGAAATCTGGCGTGTAATTTTCGATCCAGGGTTACAGCCATCCCTGTTCAAGACAAGACGAGGGCCATACATACAGCAGTATATGACATTTTCCAAAAAGCCATCCTGGGTCAGGCACGACGAACACTATCACATTGATTTTTCAGTTAAATGCAAGAAACATGAGGACTAACTTTTGCTCCAACGAACGATGGGGCACGCCTTGCGATGGTTCCCACGCTCCAGCGTGGGAACCGAATCGAGACGCTCCGGCATCTCACCATACGGACGCGGGAGCGTCCAAGGCGTGCGTTCCAACGCTGGAGCGTTGGAACGATCAAGCGAAAGGGGTCCATCGGGGACAGGACGTCATAGAGCACGGAATGCCGTTCCAGTGATCAGACCGGCCCTTCCCGGCGCAAGCCCGCCACCGCCATGCTCAAGCCGAACCAGCCGCAGGCCACCAGGATGACGGTGGCGCCGGTGGCGGTCCGGGCCCAGTCCTGGGCCGAGAGGAGCAGGCCGGCCACGGCCGAACTGAGACTGATCACCAGGGCCCACCAGAACATGGCCCCGGCGGAGCGGGCGAGATTGCGGGCCGCGGCCGCCGGCACGATCAACAGGGCGGTGACCAGGAGCACGCCCACCGCCTGCACCGCGAACATCACGATCAGGGCCAGCAGGCCGGCGAAGAGATACTGCTGCACCGCCACCCGCACCCGGTGCGCCCGGGCCAGCGTGGGGTTGAGCCCAATGTAGAGCAGATGGTTGTAACTGACGGCCTGGAAGGTCATCAAGACCAGGAACAGCCCCATCAGGGCCAGGATCTGGCCGTCGCTGATGGTAAGGATGTCGCCGTACAAAAACCGTTGCAGATCGCGGGCCAGGGAGCGGTCGCGGCTGACGATCGCCAGGCCGAAGGCGACCAGGGCCGAGAAGAAAACGCCGATCACCGTGTCGGAGGACAGGCTGGAATAGCGCTGCATGCCCATGATCCCTAACCCCACCAACAGACCGAAGATCGGCATGGTCCAGTCGGGATCAAGGGCCAGGAGCAGCCCCAGGGCCACCCCGGCAAAGGCGGAATGGCTGATGGCGTCGGCGAAAAAGGACATGCGGAAGTTGACCACGATGATGCCCATGGCGGCGGTCATCGGTGCCAGCAGGAGCAGGCCGGCCAGGGCCTGCTGCATGAACCGGGCCTGCAAGCACTCAAAGGGGAGCAGGTGCGCCAGCAGCGCGTAGAGCGGCGACAGGTCAGGCATCGGGCGGCTCCTGGCAGCAGGGGGCGGAGCAGCCGGTCCGGTCGCCGGGCATGGAGCGGGAGTTGACCAAGCCCATGTGGACGCCGAAGATGGCGGTGAGGTTGTCGTCGGTCAGGGTCCGGCGTGGCGGCCCCTCGGCGGCCACCTTGCGGTTGAGGCAGATGACATGGGTGGCGTGGTGGGTGACGGTGGCCAGATCGTGGCTGACCATCAGCAGGGTGAAGCCCCGGTCCAGGCGCAGGTCGTCGAGCAGTTCGCAGAAGATGTGCTCGCCCTGGAAATCGACCCCGGCCGAGGGCTCGTCGAGCACCAGCAGGTCGGGCTCCTGGCGCAAGGCCAGGGCCAGCAGCACCCGCTGGAGTTCGCCGCCGGACAGAGCGCCGATGGCGCGGTCCGCCAGATGTTCCGACCGGACCAGGGCCAGCGCCGCCCCGGCCTGCTGCCGCAAAACGGCGCTGACGCCGAACCAGAGCGGTTTTTTCTGAAAGCCCATGGCCAGGAATTCGGCAACCGTGAGCGGCATGCCCCGGTCAAGGGCGAGCCGTTGCGGCACATAGCCGAGGCGCGGCGGGTGGCCGTTGCCGCTGAGGTGAATGCGCCCCTGATAACTGATCTCCCCCAACAGGGCCAGCAGCAGCGTGGTCTTGCCGGCCCCGTTGGGCCCGATGATGGCGGTGCAACTGCCCTTGGGCGCAACGGCGCTCACCCGGTCGAGGATGGAAATGCCGCCGCGCTCGACCGTGACCCCGTCGAAGCGGACAGCCACTTCCAGGGGCTCATGGAGGGGCAAGGGGTCAGCGGCTGCCAAGGGTCTGCTCCAGGGTGGCCATATTGGTGCGCATGACCTGTTCGTAATAATCCAGCGGCGCCTGCGCCGGCCCGTTGGCCGCCGGGTCCAGGCGGGCGGCGACGATGCCGGCCTCCTTGGCGATGGTGGCGCCGACCGCTTCCGGATACTGGGGCTCGGTGAACAGCGCCCCCGCTTTTTTCGCCCGCACGGTGGCCACGACGGCCAGCATTTCCGAGGCGGATGGCTCCTGACCGGCATGGGCCTGGACTACCGCCACCACCGCCAGCCCCATGTCCCGCGCCAGATAATCGAAGACCCCGTGCTGGGTGACGATCCGGTTGTTCCGCAGTCGCTGGCCCAGGGCGGTCAGCTCGTCGGCCAGCCGGTTCAGCCGTTGGGCATAGGCTTCGCCGTTGGCGGTGTAGACCGCGGCCCCGGCGGGATGGAGCCGGGCCAATTCCCTGGTGATGTTGCCAGCCATCAGGGCCGCCATCCGCGGGCTGGCGAAAAGATGGGGATTGGGGCCGCCCTCATGTTGGTGCCGTTCCTGGCCCCGCTGGCCCTTCCGATCGTCCGCTTTGTTCTCTTCCCCGGTATAACGCAGGATCGACCCGATTCCCCGTGAACTGTCGATGAGCTGCAACCTCGGGTTGGCCTTTTTCACCGGGGCGCCGAGAAACTCCTCCAACCCGAGCCCGTTGACGACGAGCACGTCGGCCGCGGCCAGCTTGCGCATATCCTGGGGGGTGAGGCCATAGTCGTGGGGGCAGCCCAGCTCGGCCGGAATCATCAGGTCGACCTCGATCCCGCCGGCACCCGCCGTGATGTTGCGGGTGAGCTGGTACACCGGAAAGGTGGTGGCCAGCACCCGCAGGGATTTTTCCGCTGACCAGACATCCGGCCGACAGAGGAGCAAAACGGCGCAGCATCCCGCGAATGCCGCCAACAGCCTGCGACTTTTTTTGTCCATGGACGTCCCTCGCGCACTCCGGGTTGAGATATGAAAGTGTTGGTTCCGGTGGCGGTGCCATGCCGGAGTGCCGGCCTTTCATTGTTCATTGTGGCCGGCCAATTTGGTCCAGCCATGCTGGAATCGTCGTTTCCTCTTCGTCACCCCGGCGCAGGCCGGGTCCGGAATGCTTTGCTTGATCTTTTTTCGCCCACGGGGGTGGGCTCCTTTTGCCTAGCCCCTCGGACCGTAGGAGCCCGGCCCTCCGGGCGAAACCATGCTCGCATGCCGGTTGTTTCGTCGAATTCCCGATGTTCATTGTTCGTTGTGGCCGGGCCGCATGGGCCAGCCATGGGAGTTAGACATAACAATGCGAAATAATTTTCATTATATCGAGACTCGTGCAAAATGACAATGTCACATCGTGCGCCCGGGCCGCAGCTCGCGAGACGACGGCTATTTGTTCTGTTATTTCAGAATGATGTGACAATTCGCGATCTAAATCGCGGGCAGGGCCCGCTCCCTCCTGGGTTATACATGCTGGGGGTAGATACCGTCTTTAGGCGCAAGCGGTATTTTCATAATTTGCTTGGTAAGGGATCTGATTTTTCAGTACTCCGAAGCACAGGTGGACGAGTTTACGCATCGCAGCTCCAAGAGCTGCCATTT